>LSQX01009937.1_pt2 | contig 34707 bp, 30 predicted proteins | sample 654561 | NCBI WGS metagenome assembly LSQX01 (sample SAMN04489861, study PRJNA283612) | anaerobic digester metagenome | isolation source: 4 biogas reactors fed with cattle manure at either 37C or 55C with and... | place: Denmark: Kongens Lyngby | collected 2014 | reverse complement strand
CGCTGTATGTGCCTGTGGGTAGTTTGGCCGCCTATCAGGTTGCGGATCAGTGGGAAGACTTTGGCACTATAGAGGAAAAAGTGTTTACTGGTTTAACACCCTCTTTTGCTGGGCATGAGATAGAAATTTGTGGCGGCAAAGGGGTGATATATGTTACCTCGGTTTCTTCGCGCTTACTCGGAGGCGAGGTCGTAAAGGTGTATAATCTATCGGGAGCGTTGGTACGTACCGCTCCACTCGGAAACATCGCCAATATCCCGTCAGGAGCTTATGTAGTGGAAATCGGCGCACGAACAGAGAAAGTGGTGGTACAGTGATGCTAAAAACCCCTGACAGGATTGAAATAACCTGTCAGGGGTTTTGCTATAAAGCTTAAAAGGCTTTCCTATACATTCTCGTAACTACTTATCCCCCATCAGAGTCTATTTTGTGCGTTACTCAGTCCCTAACCGCCCTTCAGGGGTTAGGGGGTGGGGTGTTGAAAATTTGGACTTAAAATTTAAATTCTTCGTTCAGATTTTGTGTTATTTTTATTTTCATTTTCCTTGCCCCCTAAATCCCCCAAGGGGGACTTTAAGCAGCGTGCATAAAATCAGTATTTTTACTTTTTTGACCGCCCTTTCTTTCCGTCAACTGACGGAGAAGTCCCGAAGGGGAAGGGGGCATGAAAGGTGAGATGAAAGAATAAAGCTCTTTTAAAAAAAGTACGATGAAATTATCTGTAATGTTTTAATTTTTGACACCCCGCCCTACGGGGGTTAGGGGGCTGAATACATCCTCTCCTGCACCACTTTTATATCTTCCGAAATCAGGTAGTCATCATAGTCCATTTGTTTGTCAATGATTCCGTTGGGTGTAAGCTCAATGATTCGGTTGCAGACGGAATGGATAAATTCACGGTCGTGCGAAGCCATCAGGATATTGCCTTTGAAATTTATCAGTGTATTATTGAATGCCTGTATAGACTCCAAATCCAAGTGGTTGGTAGGAGAATCAAGTACCATTACATTGGCATTGTCAAGCATCATTCTGGCTATCATACAGCGCATTTTTTCGCCTCCGGAGAGTACGCTCGCTTTTTTATAAACTTCCTCGCCGCTGAAAAGCATTTTTCCTAAATATCCTCGAATGTAGGACTCAGACGTATCACTCGAAAACTGTGCGAGCCAATCGGAGATATTCATTTCTGTATTGAAAAAATCGGTATTATCCAAAGGCAAATAGGTGTAGGTAATGGTTACGCCCCAATTGTATGTGCCTTCGTGTTTTTTGTCAAGCCCGTTGATAATCTCGAAAAAAGCGGTCATAGCACGTGCATCGCGGCTTACAAAGACAATTTTATCATTCTTCTCCACATTGAAATTCACATCGTTGAAAAGCACGGTACCGTCATCAGCCGTTTTGCTTAATCCGGACACTTCAAGCACCATATTTCCCGGTTCGCGTTCGGGCGTAAAGATGATTCCGGGATAACGGCGAGTGGAGGGCTGAATTTCTTCCACATTGAGCTTTTCGAGCATTTTTCGGCGGCTTGTGGCTTGGCGGGATTTTGCCACATTGGCGCTGAATCGGCGGATAAATTCTTCCAATTCTTTCTTCTTTTCTTCGGCTTTTTTGTTCTGATTGCGTTGTTGCTCCAATGCCAACTGGCTGGATTCATACCAAAAAGAGTAATTCCCCGCGAAAAGCGATATTTTTCCGTAGTCTATATCGACTGTATAGGTGCTGACGTTGTCGAGAAAATGGCGGTCGTGAGATACAACAAGGACGGTGTTTTCGTAATTTGCCAAATAGTCTTCAAGCCAAATTACCGTTTCCAAATCGAGGTCGTTTGTCGGCTCATCGAGCAGCAAATTGTCCGGTTTGCCGAACAAAGCGCGTGCAAGCAGCACCTTCACTTTCTCCTTCCCGCTTAGCTCCTTCATCAGCAGGTAATGCTTGTCTTCTTTGATTCCAAGTCCGCTTAGCAAAGCCGCCGCATCGCTTTCAGCATTCCATCCGTTCATTTCCGCAAATTTCTCTTCCAATTCCGATGCGCGAATCCCATCAGCATCCGAGAAATCTTCTTTCATGTAAATGGCGTCTTTTTCCGTTTTCACCTCCCAAAGCGCATCGTGCCCCATCATCACGGTATCGAGTACGGAGAATTCATCAAACTCAAAGTGGTCTTGTTTCAACACGGAAAGTCGTTCACCCGTCCCGAACTGTATAGAACCGCGAGTCGGGTCTAATTCGCCGCTCAACATACGTATCAGCGTCGATTTCCCTGCGCCGTTGGCACCAATAATTCCGTAACAATTGCCGGGAGTGAATTTCAGATTTACATCAGAGAAAAGTACACGTTTGCCAAATTGAATGGCTAAGTTGGAAACTGTAATCATAATTTTAATGCGGAAAGTCGGATAACCGAAGACCGAAGTTTTTATGACGTAGGAACAAGTCGCGACTTGTCCGGTTCAAAAAATAATTAAAACGATTTTACAAAAATAAAAAGTCCCCCTGTTTCGGGGGATTTAAGGGGTTATATTATCCCCAATTCTCGGGCTACTTTTGAGATTTTCTCAATGGACTCATCGATTTGCTCGAATGTGTGAGTCGCCATCAATGAATAGCGAATGAGCGTGTCCTCGGGACTTACCGCGGGTGTAACAACCGGATTTACAAAAACTCCATCGTCCATTAACTTACGTGTCAAAGTAAAAGTTTTCAAGTTGTCGCGTACATAAAGCGGAATGATTGGAGTTTCGGTTGGTCCGATTTCGAATCCGGCTTTTTCGAATCCGGCTTTGGCGCGTTTAGTATTTTCCCAAAGCTTGGTTTGTCGCCAAGGCTCTTCTTTCATCACATCTAACGCCGCTAACACACATCCGGTTGATGCGGGCGTAATGGATGCGCTGAAAATTAATGTTCGGGAAGTATGCTTGAGGTAATTGACAATATTTTCATCAGCAGCAATAAATCCTCCGATTGTCCCGAGTGATTTACTGAATGTACCCATTATCAAATCGACATCGTCTGAAACGTCAAAATGCTCACACACCCCGGCTCCGGTTGCGCCAAAAACCCCGAGTGAGTGCGCTTCGTCAACATAAAGAGAGGCGTTGTATTTTTTAGCCAATTCCACCATTTGCGGCAGTGGAGCCACGTCGCCCTCCATACTGAAAACGCCATCGGCAACGATAAGTTTCACTTTGTTTGGTTCGCATTTCTTGAGTATTTTCTCCAAATGCTCCATATCATTGTGCTTGTATTTCAGCGTTTTCCCAAAAACAAGTCTTTTGCCTTCGATAATAGAGGCGTGATTTCTTTCGTCAAAAATCAAATAGTCATCACGTCCGACGAGGCAAGGAATTACTCCTGAATTAACTGTAAACCCTGTGGCATAAACCAGTGCAGACTCTTTGTGCACTAATTTTGCCAGACGCTCCTCCAATTCTAAGTGAATATCAAGCGTTCCGTTCAAAAATCGTGATCCGGCACATCCGGTACCGTATTTTTCTATTGCTTTTATGGCTGCTTCTTTAAGTCGCGGGTGGTTTGTCAGGCCAAGATAGCTGTTTGAGCCAAACATTAAAACCGGTTTCCCATTTATCTGAACCACAGTATCTTGGTCAGATTCGATAGGTCGAAAATAGGGATACAATCCCAAAGCTTTTACTTTTTGCGGCTCTTGGTATTGAGCCATCAAATCACTTAAAAAACTCATATTTTATTAAATTCAATTTTCAGGGTGCAAATATACAACATTTAATTGGAATTATGAGTTTCGCTTTGTGAATGACCAGTCGTTTTCATTATCTAAAGTGTAGCGTGTATTTTTCTAATTTTCTTTCAAGTACAACGCGGCTCCCCCACCCTTTGCAAGATGCAAATCGAGAGTGGAGTCAGCATCGACTATTTTATCTTCGATTGAAAAAGCTGTTGGGGTTAAGGTCAAACCCACAACAAAAAACAATTCACCTGCTTTCCAAAATCAAATTCATAAATACAAAATAATTAAAAACCATAAACCTTTCGTGTTCATTCTATGTTTTACGTTTATAAATTGTTGTCCGATAAAAATTATTAGATTTTTCTCCATCATTTAATGGAGAAGAATGACAGACTTTTACAATGATTTTGGTGTATGGAGGCTTGTTTTTCATTTCGAACATAGTAAGTATAAAAAAAAATCGACGTAGTCAAATATAATTATTTGTAGTTTAATCGGACAAGAGTTACATGTATACTATAAAATATTAAATTATGAAAGTAGAAATTTGGAGCGATGTTGTTTGTCCGTTTTGCTATATCGGTAAACGTCATTTTGAGAAGGCGCTCGAAATGTTTGAACAGAAAGAGAATATTGAGGTTGAGTGGAAATCATATCAGTTGGATCCGAACTATGTTTATAATCCTAATAAACCCGAAAGCTCACTTGAACATCTTGCCGAAAAAAAAGGAATTACAATTGAACAAACCCGTCAACTCATTGAACATGTAGTAAGCATGGCAGCCAAGGTTGGGCTGAATTACAATTACGATAAAATCATTGTTGCAAACACAACCGATGCGCATAAAATTATCCAGTTGGCCAAAAGTAAAGGACTCGGCGATAGAGCAGAAGAACTTCTGTTCGAAGCCTATTTTATTCGAGGAGAGAACATTAACGAAAGAGAAACACTGGAAAAAACAGCCCTTGAAATCGGACTTACAAAAGAAGATATCACCGAAGCTTTTGAAAGTGACAAATATGCTCATGAGATTACAAAAGACATTCAAGAAGGTCGTCAAATAGGTGTCAGAGGCGTTCCGTTTTTTGTTTTTGACAGGAAATATGCTGTCTCGGGAGCACAACCGATTGACACATTTGAGAAAACCATAGCAAAAGCGTATGAAGACTGGGAAAGTAAAAACCGGACTATTTCGACTGTAAACGGAATTGATGGAAGCACGTGTGATATAGATGGTAATTGTTGATTTCAATAACTCCGAAACGGGAACATAATCAGATAGGGTTTTTGTTCAGAAATTCAAGTGATTCTCGAATTCATTTATACTGTCTCGCCTTGCTTGTCGATGGGCACAAACGCGAAAATTACAAAAATTGAGGTAGAATAATTTGTTGTAATAAAAAAATATCCCTATCTTTGCAGGCCAAATAAAAAACGAAAATAATATAACACTATAAGATATGAAAAGCGGAATTCATCCAGAAAATTACCGTCCGGTAGCATTCAGAGATATGTCTAACGGCGAGACTTTTATTACACGTTCTACTATCAATGCCAAGGAAACTGAAGTCATTGATGGCGTGGAATATCCTTTGGTAAAGTTGGAAATTTCTAGTTCATCACACCCATTTTATACCGGAAAATCCAAATTGGTGGACACTGCTGGACGTGTGGATAAGTTTATGAACCGTTACGCTAAACGTAATGAAAAAAAGAAATAATTTCCAAAATAAATTTTCAGAAAACCCTGATTGTCATCAGGGTTTTTTGTTTTAAATTCTTGGCACCGTTTTTGAATTAACAGTTATAAATTTTTCAATCACACACATAAAACATATAATCATGAAACGTTTATTCAATTTAGGAGTACTGCTTTTGACAGTTTCACTTGTACTAATTTCATGTAAGAAAAAAAGTCCTGTAGATGGAAGCGATATAAAGTTAGTGGCTTCAGAAACCACCTATTTGGGAGATTTTTTCGGAAAAAACACTTCTGTATATGATCTTTACCTACTTGATGATAAATTTGAATCAAGCCCTAAAGAAAACAAAACCGGAACAGTTCTTTATTTCGACATATCAGGTCCCGCCGGAAATTCCGAAATTCAGCCCGGAGAATACCGTGCGACTACCGACAGAAAAGCCTATACATTCCAACGCGGCGAACGAGTTTTAAATAAAGACAACACCTACTCCACTTATGGCAGCTATTTTGAAATCTGGAAAAATGGTGAAATCGTTGAATACCGGATTATCACAAGTGGCACATTAATCATTGAGAAATCAGGCAATTACACTGTCAAAGGAATTATTACGACCGGCGACAATATCCCCCACCGATTTACTTACAGAGGCGTAATTGACAAGTTCGATGCATCACCCTGGCCGGAAACATTATCAAAAGGCGAAATCGACTATAAAGGTCGTGTTGACGGTGAAAACGCCGAAAGGAATATGTTTAACATCTATCTTGCCAGCGATGACGTAAACCTGTCAGACCTGTCAGGAGATGGAGACATTTTAGTAATTGAGCTTTATGCTCCAATAAATATTGATAATTCAATTGTAAACGGAAAGTATGTTGTTGAATTTGACACCAAAAAATCCATGACGATTATGGATGGCTTTCAGTATCAGGACGACAACAAGAATTATCACGATGGCGGAACCTGGTATTACACTTCAAAGAAATTCCCGATTGCCGAAGGTGAAATGACTGTAGATGTAAATGGCAACAACTACAATTTGGACATCCGGTTTGTCACTGAAACAGGAATGAAAATAGAACGAGTTATCAACCTGAATATGCAAACATACTATTCAGCATCAGCCGCCAAAAACAAACCGGCGAAAAGGGTAAGCCGCGACTTAAACAGAAATAATATACGAAAGAAAGCTGACAGCCCCGGCACCCGCAACTTATCTAACGACCGTGTGAATAACCAAAGAGTAATCGTAAGATAGATTTAGAATTTAATAGGAATATCAAAAGGAATGAACTTCGGTTTGTTCCTTTTTGTTTTTCACTCAAAAACTACTTATAACATTTGAATTTCTTTTTTTATGATTTTCAGTTTCACATTTCTGATTTAAAAATTGTATCTTTGTTCTTTGAATAAACAGAAGTAAAATTCTTATTCAACAGTAAACAAAAAATCGCATGAAACAGCCATATAAGGTAAATCTCAAACCCAAGAGAATGATTAATGGCGTGTTCCATACGTCCTTAATGTAAAAAATTAAATATAATCTTATGAAACTATTAGAAGGAAAAACCGCCATTGTAACCGGCGCTGCACGTGGAATAGGGAAAGCTATTGCACTCCAATTTGCCGCAGAAGGCTGTAATATAGCATTCACAGACTTAGTAATCGATGAAAACGGCAAAGCAACTGAAAAGGAAATTGAAGCTCATGGAGTGAAAGCCAAAGGATATGCTTCAAATGCCGCATCATTTGATGAAACACACCGGGTAGTAGAAGAAATCGTGAAAGAATTCGGGCGAGTAGATATTTTGGTAAATAATGCCGGTATCACAAAAGACGGCCTTATGATGCGTATGTCTGAACAACAATGGGATGCTGTGATAGCCGTGAATTTAAAATCCGCATTCAACTTTATTCACGCCTGCACACCGATAATGATGAAACAAAAGGCAGGTTCAATAATCAACATGAGCTCCGTGGTAGGAGTCTCAGGCAATGCCGGACAAACAAATTACTCCGCTTCGAAAGCCGGTATGATTGGGTTAGCGAAATCAATCGCCAAAGAGTTAGGCTCTCGTGGTGTTCGTGCCAACGCGATTGCTCCGGGCTTTATCGAAACCGAAATGACACATGCGCTTACCGATGAACAACGCGCTAAATGGGCGGAAACCATTCCACTTCGTCGCGGCGGTTCACCCGATGAGGTAGCAAAAGTATGTGTATTCCTCGCATCCGATTTATCCAGCTACGTGAGCGGACAGGTGATAAATGTTTGTGGCGGGATGAATACGTAAATCAACAACCCCCTAATCCGCTAAAGGGAACATTTGATATGCTGTTTTATATAAAATTGTATTTTTTGGAAATATATTTTTGATTTTCAAGAAGAATTGTCTATCTTTGCAGTCCGAAAAAAGAAAATCGAAATAACAAAATAAAACCAAATAGAAATGAAAAGGACATTCCAACCCTCAAACAGGAAAAGAAGGAACAAACACGGTTTTCGTGAAAGAATGGCCACAGCAAATGGACGCAGAGTAATAGCTGCACGCCGTGCTAAAGGAAGAGCCAAACTTACTGTTGCTGATGAAGGACGCCACAAAGGATAATCACATCGCAATTCACTCATAGAAATAAAAAAATCAGGACATGATAGTTCTGATTTTTTTGTTTTAAAAACAGGTGTTAAAAAACAAAAAAACACATTGCCTTCCAAAAACTAATTTTAACTTTGCGATTCAAAGTACTTTTTCAATCAACATAAATCAATGGGAAATCAACACGAAGATTTAAAAGCCATTCGCGACATGATGGAGAAATCGACTAAATTTTTGTCGCTTAGCGGATTATCGGGTGTCTCTGCAGGTATCACCGCGTTTGTAGGTGCCGGTTTTGGGTACTATTACATGTCGAAAAAAACTCTTGAAAACACACCTTACGAAACTTCCGATTTGATTATACTCTCATTAGTTACACTTGGAGTTTTGTTCATTTCATTTGCGTTAGCAGTATTTTTTTCAAGACGTAAAGCGCACAAAAAAAATCAACGGCTACTCAACAAAGCGACCACTTACGCGCTGTACAATATGGCTGTTCCGTTTTTAGTCGGCGGGATACTATGTACACTCATGCTGATAAGAGGCAATTACGAGTTCATTGCCTCCATTACGCTGATTTTCTATGGGTTGGCATTAGTAAACGCTTCAAAATACACATACGAAGAAGTACATTATCTGGGCCTTACTGAAATATTTATCGGAATTTTAGCAGCTGTTTTTATAAGCAAAGGTTTACTTTTCTGGACAATAGGATTTGGCGTTTGTCACATTCTATATGGTTTATTTTTGTACAAGAAATATGACAAATAAACAATGTCAACGATAATTTCAAAATTAAATAAAGCATTTGAAAGCAGAATCCGATTGGGAATAATGTCGGTCCTGATGGTAAATGAATCGATCGATTTTATCTCTCTGAAGGAACTGCTCGACCTCACCGATGGAAACTTAGCGAGCCATATCAAAGCGCTTGAAAATTTTGATTTTATCGAAATAAAAAAACAATTTATAGGGAAAAAGCCCAACACCACTTATACCATAACCGAGACAGGAAGAAAAAGCTTTCAGGAACATTTAGATGCTCTGGCAAATCTCATCGGTTAATTTTTTTTCCTTAATCACTTTGTGTTTCAAAGTACTTTTATACACACAATTTCAATTAAAAACAGAAAAATATGAAAACAAATGAAATTTTCAAAACCGTCGTTAAAGTGCTGATTGCAAGCTTATTTATGATTTTAAGCCTGATCCCCGGTACTGTTTTATACAGTTTTTTTATTGAATATCAGAAAAAACAGGAACTCGCAAAACAGACTCCGAAAGTGGAAGTAGCTGCATATCAGGAAACGAAGCAAAGCTCGTATTGATAGTCGGAGGTTATAAAATTATTGAGGAATTTCAATAATTTACAAATTATCCAACTTTCATTTTCCAGCAATCTCACAAAATGAATTTTTCAAAGAATTAAATATTCTTTCAAAATTATTCCTGACGGACAGAAATATTAATACGCTATATATACTACTGACATACAATTATTTATAGTGAGGAAGTCTTAACTTTTTCTGGCAATTGAAAATTCCGATTTATCGGAGCTGACGCTTATAGCGACAATTTGTATTTTAAATCTGAATAATCAATGCCACTGAAAGCGTCAGCGCTCTATTAACTGAGAAAAATTCATAAGTCAGGAAGACTTAAATGTAAATCGCTAGCAAAATATCTTCAAGATTAATTTGGTCATACCCACATCTCACACTTATCTGACTCTCACCCATTTCCAAATTTCTTTCCAACTCACTTTTTTTCCATACATCAGAATTCCGGTACGGTAAATTTTCCCGGCAAACCAGGTAGAAGCAATAAAAGAGCCGATGAGAATGGCAAGTGAAAGCATAATTTGCCACATTGGGACATCGTATGGCATTCTGGCTATCATCACAACGGGTGAGGTGAACGGAATCATTGAGCCCCAAAATGCCAGTCCACTGTCCGGGCTTTGAGATGCGTAAATACCGATGAACAGGGCAAAAACAATAGGCAAAGTTACCGGTATAGAAAATTGTTGCGTGTCAGTTTCATTATCAACAGCTGAACCGATCGCAGCAAAAAGTGATGCGTACAGCAAATAACCACCAAGAAAATATATTAAAAACAACACAACCACCTTCACAAAGTCAAAACCGGAAAGCATGGACAAAACCTGATTGACTAATTCATTCGTATCAGTCTGTGAAATTGTCGGTTGCCCCATTTGCATAGATTCTGCCATAGGCGCGGCATTAAATCCTGCTCCAAACACAGCAGTTCCGACTCCACTCAAAATCAATGTAAAAACGATCCAAATCGTAAACTGAGTCAATCCGACGAGGGCGATTCCGATAATTTTCCCCATCATCAATTCAAAAGGCTTTACTGAAGAAATAATGACTTCCACAATCCGGCTGGTTTTCTCCTGCAACACGCCTGACATGACCTGTGAGCCATAATTCATTATAAAAATATAAATCAGAAAAGCTGATACCATCCCAACAATCAGCGCCATTTCTGCTGAGCCTTTTTTCTCGTTGCCGGAGCTGTCCCATATAATTGTTGAGATGTTGACATTTGATTTGGATTCTTCAATTTTCTCTTTCAGGTCTAAGATACTAAAAGCCGCCAACTTTTTGTCGCGCACGTAGTTGTTAAGTTCGTTGGCAAGATACGTTTTCAGTTCGATATTAATCTGTTTTTCAGAATAAATAGTGGCAGCGTTTGGATTCTCGGCCAAATCGTCCGTGACATAGAGGACGGCGGTTAGCTCTCCGCTTCTCCCGGATTTTTTCTCCGACTGCTCTTTACGCACCTCATCAATCGGTGAGTCTGTGAAAATAAATGTGTATTGTTCATTACTTGTCAGTACGTCTTGAAGCGATTTTGTCTTGTCCACCACAACAATACTTTTTATCGTATCGTCCTTCAGAGATGTGATCCAAAGGGGCAAAACAATCATTGCCGCCATAAAAATCGGTGTAAGAAAAGTGAGTAATAAAAATGATTTTTTCATTACTCGTGAGGTATATTCACGTTGGATTATAATTCCTATTTTGCTCATAAGTTGAGTTTATCTGAGTTGTTAATTGTGATTTATTGGTTTTTCTGCTGCTTTTTATTCACCCTTCACCGTTCTTATAAAAATATCATTCATAGTCGGGAGAAGCTCGTCAAACGAATAAACCTGCGTTTGGTCAATGATTTCTTTCAGTAATTCATTATTGCTGTACCCGTTGATCTTTTTAAGGGTGGTTTCGAAAATTCCGTTATTCTGTTTTTGAGAGATTATTTCGCAATTCTTAATCGTTAGTGCATCCGCTGTTTTGACAAACAAACTGTCTGACGCATGTGATGCTCGTATTTGAGCCACATTGCCCTGCAACACAATTTTGGATTTATTAACCAAAGAAATATTCTCGCAAAGTTCTTCTACGGATTCCATGTTGTGAGTAGAAAAAATTATTGTGGCTCCCTGATCTCTTAATTCTAATATTTCACGCTTTAGCAAATCTGCATTCACCGGATCAAATCCGCTGAATGGTTCGTCAAAAATCAATAAATCCGGCTTATGTAAAATGGTTGTAATGAACTGAACTTTTTGTGCCATCCCTTTGGAAAGCTCTTCTACTTTTTTGTTCCACCAGCCTTGAATTTCAAATTTCTCAAACCAATATTTCAAAGATTTCAGAGCTTCCGCTTTTCTCATCCCCTTCAATCGGGCCAAATATATTGCCAGCTCGCCTACTTTCATTTTTTTATAGAGTCCGCGCTCTTCAGGCAGATAGCCGATATTTCGTACATCTTCGGGTTGAAGTTTTTTCCCATTTATCAATATTTCACCGCTATCGGGAGCCGTAATGTGGTTTATGATACGAATCAGCGTGGTTTTTCCCGCTCCGTTCGGACCGAGCAACCCATAAACTGTTCCTTTTGGAATCTCCAAACTCACTCCGTCCAAGGCCAAATGACCGGAGTACTGTTTTACCACGTTATTTATTTCAAGAAATTTCAATTTAGTAATATGTTGGTTAAGTAATTAATTATGTTGGTATGGTGTGTTGTTTTTTTAGTTTTTTTTCAATGAAATGGTCTTGACTTTTTCTCGCAATCGCGAACTGACGTTTGTAGCAACATATTGCATTTTTATATCACAATGGTCAATGCCGCTGAAAGCGTCAACGCTCTCTTAACTACAAAATTTTAGAAGTTCAAGACGACTTCAATAAGAGAGTGTACGTGCTTTATGCTATTTCTACAACCTAAAAGAAACGTTAACTCCCAAAAAATTATTCTGCGGATTGACTAAAAAAGATCCGAACATCAGCACAAAATCGTACCACATATGCGCTGCCACGGCAGGTCCGATATTGTATCCTCGCCTTTGTACATCATTGCCTAATAAAAAGCCTGCTGCCGAAGCACTTGCAACTTGTATTAAAGTACCGACATAATCCGGTTTTTGAGCAAATGCCAAGTTTGTAAAGTGCATTCCCCCAAAGATCAAACTGGAAAAAATCAGTCCTTTTTTCTGTCCATATCGATAATCCATAAGTGGCATGAGCGCATTTCTAAAAACATATTCTTCTGCGACTCCCGCGCCGTAACTCGCTGCTAATGAAACTCCTCCGTAAAGAGCTAAGGCTTGATTTCGATTGACAAAACGATTCATTACCATCATCTGATCCACTTGTCCGAAATAGCGATTTGGTTTTGGACCGAGAATAAAAAGCTCCGCAACAGCAATTGCAACAAACATTCCGGTGATGGGGGTAAAAATGTTTTTGGGTTGAAATGGGGCAAGCAACAAATCGTTATAATCTATCGGATCATAGCGAAAATCAGGATTTTGGTACTTAATAAATTCCAACCGATTTCTAAAAAAATCGACTTTATCGACATTATAAGCCTGCAGACCTAATAATAAAGGAAAATTTGAATAAGGAGATGAGTTTACACCTGAAAGTTTTTGGCTATTTAAGAGTCCGTAAACAATTCCACCTACAGTTAATCCGGAAAAAACGATTCCTTCTCCAATTCTCTTGTCATGAAAATGTGTTGCGCCGGGTACATAAAGCGTCCAATTTGGGTATAGTTTCGGAATGTAATCTTCCTCTTTCTCAGTTACATTTTTCTCGAAACATTTTTTGGAAATAACAGAATCAACCGCCACGGAATCATTTCCCTCAGCATCGACATCGACTATCGGGTTTTGCCCAAGCAGGACTCCAAAAGAAAGAAGCGAAAATATCAGGAGAGAAATTTTCATAAAATTTTATCAGGTAATCAAGTAGTTAAATAGCGTTTTGGTCTTTTTATGTAATGATTTAATTGGATTTCAGTAAATTAATAAAATCAAATTCTACCTTCATCCGCAAAACTATAATAGTTGCTTTCTCCCACAATTATATGATCTAAAAATCGAACCCCGATAGCGTCACAACCATTTTTTATCTTTTGTGTGACAGTAAAATCTTCCGAACTGGGATGGATATCTCCTGAAGGATGATTATGTGCCACTGCTATGGCATGAGCTACTTTTTCCAACGACAACCGGAGCAAAGTCGGGACATCAACCACCGTCTGACGTATTCCGCCTTTCGTTAAATTTACCACCTCCATCACTTTATTGGCTCCATTTAAAAAGACAGCCCAAAATTCTTCATGAATCAAATCTTCTAATTTCGGAGCGAACAATTCGAACAAATCACGACTTTTGTTAATTTTCGCTCGTTCGATGACCTCAACCGTTCTTCGTCTTTTACCAATTTCAAGGGCAGCCATCAGGCTGATTGCTTTCGCCTCCCCAATTCCTTTGAATTTCTGCAGGTCACTTAACGACAATCGTGCCAATTCATTTAAATTATTATGATTGTCATTCAATATCCGTCTGCAAAGTTCTACGGCAGTTTCTTCTCTGTTTCCGGAGCCGATTAATATTGCCAGCAATTCAGCATCGGAGAGCGCGGAAGCACCTTTCATCATTAGCTTTTCACGAGGTCTGTCATCCTCCGCCCAATCGGTAATTTTCAATCGTTTAGCCATATTTTTATTAAGTTTGAAGCGTGAAGCACGAAGCACGAAGCACGAAGTTTGAAGCACGAAGTTTGAAGCGTGAAGTTTGAAGCTCGAAGCACGAAGTTAATTTATTCTCTCATTCTCTCACTCTCTCATTCTCTCATTTCCGGCATTTTCCAAATGCTTAATCACATCCTCATTTTTATCATAAATACTCAAATCTATATTATTCAGTTTACCACTGTCATTGAGCGACTTGAGTAAAGGGAAGATGGGATATTCTTCTGTCCAATATTTTTCGCAAAGGAAAATCATCGGACTTGCAAAACCGTAACTTTCGTAGTGATTTTGAGCGAGATCCATAAAAATCTCCTGCATGGTTCCGGCACTTCCGGGCGAAAAAATCACTCCGCCTTTAGCAATTGCGAGCAACCCTTCTTCTCTCAAGCTGTTCTCAAAAAACTTAGCGATATGTGTAGCAAACGGTGTAGAAAGCTCATGACCATAGAGCCAGGTCGGAATTCCAAGACTTTTATAGTCCGTTTCCGGATAGTTTTCAAGTACTATATAGGATGTTTTGAGCCAATCAGGATGTGAATAAATCGGCGCAGGTTTTAGAATTTCCACAGCATTTTTCAGATCTTCTTCCGGTTTTCCGGCAAACCAAGCTCCCAGATGAAGCGCTTCCATTGCTCCGGGTCCACCTCCGGAACACATCAAATAACCTTTCTCGGTCAAAGATTTCGAAAGTTGAGCTGTTTGATAATACAACTTGTCATCTCGGCGAAGTTTGTGTCCTCCCATGATTGCAAGCACTTTACGTTCATCGTAAGCTGAGAGGAATTCGTGTTTTGCATCATAAATGGAGTGATCGTGGAGTGAACGAGCAAGGGTTTCCTTTATGTTACGGGTTTCAGAACCACCCATTTTTTTATAATAATCATACACGACCTTATCCAATGTTTTCAGGTAAGACTCCGGTTGGTTTAAATTGTATCCGTTGTAGAGCTTTTCTTTGTTGTAAAGTCCCGATGGATAAATGCTGTAAGGTACATTTAAACGTGGAAAAATATAGTTATCCTTGAATAAATATTTTGTCAACTGATTCGACATTTTACAATCCAAAAAGAGACAATTTTTCACAGAAATGTTCATCATTCTATGTTCAACTTCGGTCAAATTCAGCTCCTGAAAAGCCAAATTCGAAAGTTTATCTCTCTTAACAACTTCAACTAATGCTTCCTGTGTTTTTATTTTACGCATTTTTATTTAGAATCTTAGAGGGTTAGCAAATAATCAATACTGACCGACTATAAATTGTCTGCAAGCCATATATGATTGTATATCAGAAACATATATTTCGCATTGATGTTTCTTTTCGGTCAGTAATGATAAACAGTTAGTTATCATCGGTGAATAACTTTTAAAAAATCATTACCAAATTAATATCCCGATTTTCCCAACATCTCCTGATAATCGTTCATTTGCATTAGTTCCGGAAGGGTTATATTTTTATTCTTATTCATAAATTTTTCTACTATTCGAAATCCAATCCATTCTCCTAATCTTCCGGGTGATTCTTGTGAAATTGAGGCTGTGAAAGGTGCTTCCTGCATGTATTTTCGGATTAAATGCTGATCGGAAGAGAACAAATCCTTCTGTCCGACAATCGATTTCCAAATTTCTTTTTCGTGTATTTCAGCCCATTGCCACTGCGAGACAGTATAACCGATTATTTCGTTATGATTTCGTTCCGGCAAAAAAACTGAAAGCAAATACAATCCTTTGCCGCGATATAACATATTGTCAATCAATCGATTTTGCTTACTGTCGAATCTAAAGTTACTAAATAATATAGCCGAAATAATATCGACAGGAAGTCGCTCAGTTTCCATGTTTTGGAGCATGTAATCATATACGAAATCCTTATACGGCTCAAAGTCCGCTCCAAGATAAAAGTCTGTTCCAACACCAAAAACAGATCGATCCTGACTCATTAGCATAGGTACACTCAATCCTGAAACATAGAAATAGAGGTCAGGCAGCACCAAGTTTGGGAAATAATGCCGAATGTAAGTAAACGCATCGGAAATTTCATTCTCTACAGAAGTAATATCCGAGTGTTTTTCCAAAACTTTTTGATTGATATCATTTACAAGCGGATAATTCAAAAAATCACTAAACAGATCTCCTATCGAATCCTTGTTTGTTATTTCAGAATTGGTCAGATTTTCGATGAATAAAGGCAAAAACGTTGGATATTTTTGGAGCAATACTTCTACCGATTCAGCTAACTTTATCGTATCCAACTGAATCAAATCTATGTCAAAACGATTGATTTTCACCTCTACCCTATTTTTATCGGTATTAATTTGAAAACGATTTTTCTTACTGCAGGAAACAAGCAGAAAAGCCGAAATCAAAAATAATATGGTGATATTGATTTTCATTTTTTAATTCTACAAAAATAGCAAATTTAACGGAAGTTTCAATTGATAAAACGGTGATCGCTGCGCTTCATTCCTAAAATTCACATTTTTTAAAATGAAAAGAGAGGATTCTCTTCTGAGAACACTCTCTTTTATTGCTTTTTGGAGCCTCTTGTCGGATTCGAACCAACGACCCCGAGATTACAAATCACGTGCTCTGGCCAACTGAGCTAAAGAGGCAAGTGGGTAAGCTTACCACATCGCACCGCTACGACCTTCTACCCTTGCTGCGGTCAAGCCCTGGGGGAGTTCGAAGGGAGCTGGTCGTGTAGGACTTACCCGGGCACAAAAGTAGTACATTTTGGTGAATTGGCAAAATTTTGAATTTTCTTTTTTCTGAATTGTATTTAATTTAGTCTAATTCAGTAAGATTCTCTACAGCGTATTCACTAAAAAAAATCAGCACCCGCACCCACAGCCGCCATCTTCACAACCACCGCCATTGTCACCGCAACCACAGCCGCCTTTATTTCCATTGTCACTGCAGCCACAACCGCCTCCACAGCCACCGCCAAACAACGCGTTAAGCTCATCTTCAGTAGCTTCACGAACTTCAAGTATTTTTCCTTTGAAGTGAAGATTTTCTCCGGCCAAAGGATGATTCAGATCAACAGTAACATGAGAATCAGTAACTTTCACTACTTGCGCTTGTAATCTATTGCCATCGCTATCCATTAATGGAACGATGTTACCTTCGAAAATCATTTCTTCATCTAATTTTCCGTCAATTTCAAAGACAGCACGCTCCAACTCGATAACTGATTCATCATTATACGGACCATATGCATCTTCATTGGCAATTTTGAATTCAAAATTTTCACCAACTTTTAAGCCTTCTAAGTTTTTTTCAAAACTCGGAAGCATCATCCCTACACCAAAAATAAAATTTAACGGCTGCTCGCGAGTTGCTTTTTCCATTAACTCCAATTCACCATTTTCACCATCTACGAACAATTCGTATTCAGCGTTTACCACAGAATTATTAGTAATTTTCATTTTAATTTAATTTACGATTTTAGTTTGACGATTTATGATTAGTAAATCGATTGTTTATTTGATGTTTTTTATTTGTATGATTAGCGGGCATACCGCTATTTTTTTATAAGTCACGAAATAGAATTCTATATCAATACCAAGTTACCCGATTTATAGAGCCGCGGTTTCCTTGTTTTTCCCATTTCAAGTCAGAAAGCATACTCGAATTTACCCCTATTCTGAAATTGTAAGTTTTATAGGGACCAAAGGGTACAAAATTGCCCGTCAGGGTCCAACAATGCAGATTTCTGGTCACATTGAAACTGGTATAAGTAAATTGTTTCGCTTCAAAATCGTATGAGGTCGTCCCGCTAATTTGCCATCCGGGTGTCAACTGTAAATTACCTGAAAAATTCAGGTTGTGCGTAAACCGGCGGTTATACTCCAATTTTTTCGGATCAAAAGTGGGCGCATCGCCATACCTGACCGAATAGTTAACAGAAAGGCTCCAAGGTATTGATATTTTTTCATAACCATCATCATCTGTTTCATTTTTCTCAAGTTGCTTATTGGTGCCCTGATTCTGCACGTTCAGGCTGTTATTCTGGTTCGGATTATTGGGATCATCTTCAAACACGCTGCTTTCAGCCAAATCAGCGTCATCTCCTTCTGCACCCTCATCACTCGTTTTATCTTTTCGCTTGAAAGTAGCATTGTTAAATGTATATCCCCACGACATGCTTGTTCCTAAAAATCGCGGAAATTTACCATGATTCCAACGAAGTTTATTTACCCTTCGCAGTGATTTTCCATCAGGACTCAATGCATTCATATACGGATCAAAAGCTCCACTGAGACTCAGCGTGTATGATTTTCCCAATTTTATCCTCAGTGTGGAGCTGAAATTTGACCATTTCATCGAATCCGCAATGAAATTATATCCGCTACTCAATGAAAACTGATCTATCAGACTGACAATTTTTGTCGGTTTTGTACCGGTCGTATCTTTGTCATTTCTGAGTTTCATTTCTAAGTTATTATTCAACGTAAAAAAAACATTCCCTGATTTTCCACGTCCCGGAGCGCCATACATTGAACCTTCGTATCTTGAATAATGAACTTCTTCCGAAATCATTCGCATTGGATCTTTCGGATCCACAAATTCCCGTATGTAAGAATCCCAGTATCCCCATTTCGGATCACCAAAATCGGGTGTGTAACCATAACCTACGCTTGGTTCTAACTTGTGACGAATCGCCTGAATTTTATCTCCAAACAATTTTCGACTTGGGATATACATGCCGTACAAAGTAGTATTGGCAGAAACGCTCATATTAAAGTCATAAACCCGCTTAAATCCTCTGTGTTTCGTCACGTCAACTTCTCTGTTTTCGCTGTCCCATTCTTTTGTAATCGAACTTAGATACCACCGTTCACGATAATTAAAAGAAGGAGATATTGTAATGTAATTCAACAAATTAAAAGAAGCTGAAAGTGGGATATTATGTTGCATCCCGTTTCTCCAGTCGTCTGCCAATGAAGATTGAAGAATCTTATTTTCTTTTGCCGTTATGCTGTTCGAAATCGTTCCCGAGTATGACATCGATATTTTCTCATACCACTGTTCGTTCCCTACCCTGTTTTTTCTTTTCAAGGGATATATCCGGCTCATCGAAATCGCCACGTTCGGCAAAGTAATGCTGATTGTAGAGTCACGTGTCCGCTGATCAATCCCAAAATTCGCTGTAAATGAGAGTGGATTGTTCGGAAATCGTTGAGAAAACGCTATCGACGAACTTTTCGTATTCTCAGCATTCACAGACGTATAATAGCTGTTGATATTACTTCGATTATAGCCACTTGTAGAAAAATTCACACTCGCAGAAAATGTTCGGTATGGATTCACTTTAGGATCTTGTGAATGCGACCACCTGATACTCAGATTTTTTGCTTTATTGTAATCCGGCATATCTTTTTCACCTGTCACATCTTCACGATACGAAACACTAATGCCGCCTCTGAATTTATATCTTTTTAAGTAGTTAGAAATCAAGTTAACGCCCCAGGTTCCTTTCGTATAAATATCGCCTTTTAGGCTTAAATCGACATAATCATTTATCGCGAAATAATATCCGCCATTTACCAATCCATATCCTCGAGTCAGTTCCGTTTCGATTGAAGGCATTTCGAGACCGCTCGAATAACTTGTATTGAACGGGAAAAACCCAAATGGAAGCGCCAAAGGCAACGGAATATCCAACAAAACCAAATTCGCCGGCCCAAAAACCACGTATTCGCCGGGTTTTATTTTCCCTCGAGAAAGATCAAGGTAAAAATGCGGATGATCGTGCAAATCACAGGTTGTGTATTTTCCGTCAGCAAGATGAATTTCTTCGTTATTAACAATTTTTGTTTTGTCACTGATAATATATCCCTCTCCCTGCTGCGTAACAGCTTGTTTTACAAACCCTTTCTTCGTCCTGAAATTATAAGTCATCTCATTGGAAGTATATTCCGATTCGCCATCTTTGAAGATTGGTTTTCCTACCAAGACTCCGGTACTGTCCCTCGTGGAATGCGCATATATCATTGCACTATCCATTTTTATTCTCACATAACTAGCCTGAGATAAATCCAACTCTTTGTATTTTACCTCTGTATTTCCGTATAAAAACCCTGTTCCATCACCTGTAAGCACGATTGAATCGGATGCGGTATAATTGATTTCAGCATCAAATTCGCTTTCACTCCGTTTTGGAGCGAGTTTTGTTGTGTCATTGCCAAGATTTACCGATAGAGTATCATTCGGGAGTTTCGGTATGGTTGAATCATTCACCAGCGCAGAATCTACAGAAACAGGCATATTATTGACTTGCTGGCCGTTTGCTTGAATGGCAAATGTACAGTATATCAACAACAGAGAAAATAAAAAGTTTATATTGAGTCTCAACCTATTTGAATATCGCATTATGATATTACTCCCAACTTAAAAAGGGAGTGCAAATTTAAGCAAAAATTAGCTCTGAAAATTACTTTGATCGCAAATTTATAAATTATTTGAAATTTTACAATTTATTAAATGGGGATTAATTCTTTTTAATTTGTAATTTTGCAGATTATGTTACAGTGCTTTTTTATTATGGAGTAAAGAGATGAAAAACAAGCTTGACTTATATGCTGAATAACTACTCCTATAAATGAATCGCACTACAATCTGTCTTGGTATAAGTATAATCTATATTGAAAAGTGAAATTTTAACATCAGACACATCGCATTATTTGAGATAGTGGTTAATTTTCTTACAATGAAAATATTTACAAAACACACGCTTTTATTCGTATTCGCACTTTTTCTATCAGCAAGTTTTGCCGCGGGACAAAAGCCTTTTACCGTAGTATTAGATGCCGGTCATGGAGGACATGACTCCGGTGCAGTAGGGAAATATTCAAAAGAAAAAAACATAAATTTAGCTGTAGTGCTCAAACTTGGCGCTTTAATTAATGCTAAATATCCCGATGTGAAAGTGGTTTACACACGAAAAACAGATGTTTTCATTCCGTTACAACGTCGTGCTGATATTGCAAACGAAAATCATGCCGACATATTTTTCAGTATTCACACCAATGCTATCAGATCGTCAGCCACCTATGGCACTGAAACCTTTTTACTCGGTCTTGCCAAGTCAAAATCAAATCTTGAAGTGGCTATGAAAGAAAACTCGGTGATGATGTTAGAAGATGACTACAAGACAAAATATCAAGGATTCGATCCAAATTCGATTGATTCGTACATAATGTTTGAATATATGCAGGACAGGTATTTGGACAACAGTCTCCGATTGGCTACACTGATAGAGGATCAGTTTAAAAAAGCGAAAAGATACAGTCGCGGAGTAAAGCAAGCCGGATTTTGGGTGTTACACAAATCGGCGTGCCCCAGCGTACTGGTCGAACTGGGATTTATTACGAATGCGAACGAAGAACGATATTTAAATTCGAATGAAGGGAGGAATCAACTTGCAAACGCGATATTCAAAGCATTCGAAACGTATAAGCGCGAGCACGACCGCAAATCGGGAATAAGCATCGTTCCGGCTGAACCGAATGTAAAAGAACAGGATATCGCAAAAAACGAGGTGATTTTTAAGATTCAACTGTTTGCGCTTGAGCGAGTTCTACAAACAAATCATTCGGCATTCAAAGGATTAAAAGATGTAACCTATTACCGAGAAGGCGGGTTTTACAAATACACGTACGGTGAATCGACCTCTTTTGATGAGATTGAACAGACACGAAAAACCATCGAAAGCAAGTTCCCGGGAGCTTACATTATTGCTTTTAGAGGCGACAAAAAAATCCTGATAGGCGAGGCGATAGAATTGAACAAAAAGAATCCTTAGACATTCTGCGGCTTTGATCAATCTCAATTTTAATCTGATGATTTTTTAATTTTTTTATTATCAGATGGCTTTTGCCTCCCGACAGCTCGCAGGGTTGGTAGTTTTTTTCAACTACATGAAGGGTTACCGTCAAATGCCGGACACAGCCCAACCACTGCACGAGACATTCCCTTTTTTATTTCCATCGGTTGGCGGATTACGTGTCAGTTTCACATTAAAAATTATGATTATCCGTTTTTGTTCCCAATCTTAAATAATGTTGTTTTTAGATTGGGACTAACCGCTTAAAGTTGGGTTGTCCCGTTGTTTAGCGACGTAAATATGGAACATTTCCGAATATCGAGATGGTTGCGGTGCAACAATTCAAAATTGCAACAAATAGGAATGATTGCGGATAATGATATCAATATTTTATATCTCGGCGCACATAAAAAAAATCACTTATTCAATAGTTTCGACCTTCCCTACTATTTAGAATGATTAAAAATAGGAAGTGTTTTGAAATATTTTTTTAATACAATTGAAACATTTGTAAATTAAGGAGATTAGGTGAATTCTTGGAAAATAATGTATTTTTAACATCAAATTGTTAATCCACTTATAATCAACCTCATTAGAGTTTTCAAAAGCACAATCAACCTGATAATCAATTGATTAAACCTGCCCATTGAGAATCAATCAATTACAGCAAAAAATGAATTGTAAAAAAAATCGCATTTTTTTATTTGAAAAAAAAATGAGAATTTTGTAGAGCAGAAAAAGTCCAATCAAATAGGACATTATTCAAGTCTGAATATGTTTTTATTTTAAGCTCGGCTCATACAGGTCGAGTTTTTTATCCAAAATTATCTCTAACTATGATGAATAACTACGAGCAGTTGTGGGGAAGTTGTTTGAACATTATTAAGGACAACATTAACGAAGCGTCCTTTAATACGTGGTTTGCACCAATTGTACCTATTAAATTTGAAAATAAAATTTTTGTACTTCAAGTCCCGAGTCAGTTTTTTGTGGAATACATTGAAGAGAAGTACATTGATTTACTTCGAATGACACTGACTCGAGTTGCAGGGAACGGTACAAAGTTGGAGTACCGTGTATTGATAGATAAAAACACCGGAAAAGGGACTCAGATCCCAAGTACAGCCGAACAAAAACCTCGTCAGTTTGGAAATCATACCGTAACCAACACAATAGTTTCACCTTATCAGACACTCCAACTCCCGGAGATAGATCCGCAATTGCGTCCATCTTACAATTTTGACAGTTTGATTGAAGGCAAGAGCAACAAGCTGGCGCGTACAGCCGGAGTAAGTATCGCGAATAACCCGGGAAAAACGATTTTCAATCCACTTTTTGTATATGGAAAGTCAGGAGTTGGTAAAACACACCTAATCAACGCGATAGGTGTAATGACAAAGCAACTTTATCCTGAAAAACGGGTGCTTTATGTTTCCGCGAATACATTCCAAATTCAATATACCGATGCGGTAAGAAGCAATACGCAAAATGATTTTTTGAATTTCTATCAAACCATCGATGTGTTGCTCATGGATGATATTCAAGAGTTTTCAGGCAAAACAGGTACACAAAATACGTTTTTCCATATTTTCAACCACTTGCATCAAAGCGGCAAACAATTAGTACTTACCTCAGACCGTTCGCCACTTGAAATGGTGGGAATGGAACAACGACTACTCACCCGCTTCAAATGGGGGCTTTCCGCTGAAATCGAAAAACCGGATTTTGAATTAAAAAAATCCATTCTTAACAATAAAATCTACAGGGATGGTTTAGAAATTCCGGAAAATGTGGTAGATTATATCGCTGAGAATGTGACGGATAACATTCGTGACTTAGAAGGAGTGTTAATTTCGCTGCTTGCGCACTCCACGCTCGCCAATATCCCGATTGATATTAAATTGGCTGAAAAAGTCATTGGCAGAATTGTGAACATCACCCCAAAAGTGATGACCGTAGAGCATATTCGAGATACGGTTTGCGAGTTTTACAACCTTTCGGTAGATGCGATTTCAACTCGTTCGAGAAAATTAGAAGTGGTTCAAGCACGTCAAATCGCCATGTACTTTTCAAAAATGCTGACAAAAAATTCCTTGTCAAGTATCGGACTGCATATCGGGAAGCGTGATCACGCTACTGTATTGCATGCCTGTAAAAAAGTAGAGGATTTGATAGAAACTGATAAACATTTCAGAAAAGATGTTGAAATGATTGAAGAGAGACTAAGAATATAAGTAATTGCTTACCCTGTCAGAAATCATCCGCCGTCTTGCTGCTGCCCTTTTCAGCCCAAAGACATACATTTCTCTCATCAATCGAACCGCACAAAAGACATTTTAGTCTGCAAAAATGGAGGTGAGCAGTTACAACTTTTCACATAGAGCAACACGCTTCGGCGACTCGTAGCTGAGACGCCTAAAATTTTTTAACCAGTCCCTAAGTTAAAAATTCAATTTTAGCTTTTATTCAAAAATACAATAGCCTATGATAGAGATTAATATCGCTTAATCTCTATCTTTTTTGTGAAAATGGTATTATTTTGCTCTCATTCAAAAAAAAATTACTAATTTTACAACGTAAAAATAAAAAGCAAGAAAGACAATATGATATTCAAATTCACTATCATTTCAGACGAGGTTGACGATTTTATAAGAATTATTGAAATTGATTCAGAAGCGACTTTTTTGGATTTGCAAAACGCGATTTTGGATTCTGTAAAATTCGAGAAAGACCAAATTACTTCGTTTTTCATATGTTCCGATGACTGGGAGAAAAAACAGGAAATCACTCTGATTGAGATGGAATCAAGCTCTGAGTTTGACAATTTAGTAATGGAACATACACAGCTCGATGAATTGCTGGACGATGAAAAACAAAAACTCCTTTTTGTTTTCGATATGATTTCCGATCGTGCATTCTTTATGGAGCTAACTGAAATGATTCCCGGCAAAGACCTAAGTGAAGCTGTTTGCACTTCATCAATCGGAAGACCTCCGGTTCAGATGTTAGATGATTTGGAAGAAATCACACCGACTCCAGCAAAAGCCGGCCAAATCCCAAGTGATGAAAGTTTTTACGGTGACGAAGAGTTTGACATAGATGAACTGAATGATGAAGGATTCGGTGATTTGACTTTTGACAACAATAATCCTTTTGAGGAGTAAGAAGAGATGACATGATAAGCCTCCACTAAAGTAGAGGTGCTGTCTCAGGAATTTTTGTTAATCATTTACAATCGTTTCTTATTTATAAAATTTTAGACAGAAAATATTTCATTATTGAAGTGTTTTCTGTTTTTGTTTAAGTCCGACAAACTCCTTACTCTTTGGCTACGGCTCAAGTGCTGTTAGCGAGGTGTAAGCAAAATGATAAGACGAATCGGCAAAACAGTTTTCAAAATCCACATTTTACTTCGGAAATATCGCTGTCAATTAGTTGGATTTTCTTATCTTCTATGCCTATTTTGATTCCCATGCAAGTTCTTTACACGAACGTATTTCGTCATCAGAATCAGTGATTTTATTTTCATGAAAACTCTCATTGTCATACTTGGTCCTACCGGTGTTGGTAAAACGAATATCAGCCTTCGATTGGCTGAAAAATTCGGTTGTCCGATCGTTTCATCAGATTCACGTCAGTTTTATCGCGAGCTGAAAATTGGGACAGCGGCTCCGACTGAGAATGAACTGAAAAGAGTGAAACATTATTTCATCGGGACTCATTCAATTTTTGACGAGTACAGCGCCGGACAATATGAAACAGATGCAATAAATTTGTTGGAAGAATTGTTTGAGAAACACAATGTCGTGTTGCTTGTAGGAGGTTCTATGATGTATATTGACGCCATATGCAAGGGTTTTGACAATATTCCGACTGTAGATGCGGACACCAGAGCGTATTGGCAAAAAGTATATGCTGACAAAGGTCTCGAATATATTCAAAACGAATTAAAAAGACTGGATGAGAAGTATTATCACGAAGTGGATCTGAAAAACTGGAAACGGGTGATACATGCACTCGAAATCTGCAGTATAACGGGAAAGCCGTATTCTGAATTGCGCACAGGTGAAATTAAGAAAAGAAATTTCAATATACTGAAAATCGGATTGAACCGGCCGAGGCCTGAACTTTATGAGCGAATTAATCTTCGTGTAGATAAAATGGTGAAAGACGGATTAATCGATGAGGCGGAGAGATTTTATCCTCACAGGCAGTTAAACACATTAAACACAGTCGGCTACAAGGAGCTTTACTCGTATTGGGATGGTGATTTTGATTTGGATTTCGCTATAAATCTAATAAAGCAAGACTCACGAAGATATGCAAAAAGACAGCTTACCTGGTTCAATCGGGATAAGGAAATCAACTGGTTTCACCCGGATAATGAGGATCAAATCATACAATTTATCACCAATAAAACAAACTCTCTTTCTTCTAAATCTGATGTATAATGAACATACGCAAAGACATCTCACTATTACCCTACAATACATTCGGAATCGATGTAAAAACAAAGTTTTTTGCAGAATATAATTCTGTAGAAGAACTTAAAGAACTTTTACAATCTGACGTAGTTAAAAGTAATCCGTTTTTTCACATCGGAGGAGGAAGTAATTTGTTGTTTTTGAGCAACTTTGATGGAATTATTTTACATTCGAAGATAAACTCGATTGAGGTTGTGGAAGAGGACATGCTTTCAGTTTTGCTGCGGGTAGGATCGGGAGTGAACTGGGATAAATTTGTGGCATATTGCGTGGAGAGAAACTATTACGGTATTGAAAACTTATCTCTGATTCCCGGAGAAGTAGGCGCTTCGGCCATTCAAAATATCGGCGCGTATGGAATGGAGGTGAAAGACACAATCAAAAAAGTAGATTTCATTGATATTGAGACACTTAAACCCAAAACATTTTCAAACAAAGAATGTAACTACAGCTACCGGAAAAGCATTTTCAAAGAAGAGCTGAAAGGGAAAGTTGTAATTACCCATGTCTATTTTTTGTTGAAAAAAGAACCTGTCTATGTGCTTGACTATGCACATTTGAAAAATGCAGTTTTGAAAAACGGTGAAATAAACCTCGCCAATGTGCGTAAAACGGTAATCGAAATCAGAGAAAGTAAATTACCCGATCCGAATGATCTTGGCAATGCCGGGAGCTTTTTCATGAATCCTATCATTCCAAAATCACATTACGAAGAACTACTTCGCTCCTACCCCGCGATGCCGCATTACCCGGTTTCTGAGACAGCGGTGAAAGTACCCGCAGGGTGGCTTATCGAGCAATGTGATCTGAAGGGCAAGCAATTTGAAAAAGTAGCGATCTATGAAAAACAAGCCTTAGTAATTGTCAATCTGGGCGGAGCAACAGGTGAAGACATTGCAACTGTGGCTTCACTTGTACAAATGACCGTAAAAAAACGATTTGGGATAGATTTAGTGCCGGAAGTGAACTTTATAGGAAAGATATCTCCCCTTTCCGATTCTTAGAGCAGCAATGTTTCCGTAAAAACGAATGTTCAACAAGAGAATTTCACAGGCAAGATTTCATGATTTACACTATCCGCCGGTGAATACAGGTCTCTTCGATAACCAAGCATTATAGTACCTCACATCGCCGGTAACTTCTTTGCCGAGCCAGTCGGGCTTTTCGTAGGATTCATTTTCGGCTTGAAGCTCTAACTCCGCAATTACTAAACCTTCATGAAGGCCGTGAAACACATCAATTTCAAAGGTTTTTCCTTTGTAAGGCACTTCATAACGAGTCTTGAAAATAATAAATTTATCACAAAGTTCAAGCAATTGCTCCGCATCTGATAGACTTATTTCCTTTTCCCACTCAAAACGACTAAATCCATTTTCATTTGTTTTCCCTTTGATTGTAAGGTAACCTAATTCACCTTTGGCTCGTACACGCACGGTTTTATCGGGCGCGGTTAAGATGTAGCCTTGCTTGATTGTAAATTTTTTACTTGCAATTTTCTCGAAAAATTCACTTGCCGGAATGTTTTTATCTGGAATATTCACCAGAAATTTTCGCTCGATTTCGATATTTTGATTAGATTGTGTCATATAGTTTTTAATTCAAAGAATTGATACGTTGCTATTTCGCCGCACTTGCTACAGAATGTGATTTTTATTATTTTAACCATGTGTCTTTATACTTTTAGAACGCCACGAAGCTACTCTAAATCAGAAAATTATCTTATCCGCTCCAATCAAAAATAACTCTCTTTCACTTCTCGTTTGCAAATTGTCTTAAATTCACAATATTTACACAATTCTTCTTCCTTACATTGAACGAAAGGCACATCCGGATTAAAAATCTCTTCGATTGTACCGGTAAGTTTATCTACAAATTCATCTTTCCAATCAGAAAAACTTTCGACAAGTAGATGCTTGCCTTTTGACTCGTTAAAAATGAGTTTTGTTTCGAGAGCAGCATTGAATATATCTTTGACTTTAAGCACCTCCGGTACAATATTTTCCCTTCCGGTTTCCATTTCGTATAGCAAGCTATACAAGAATGTTTGCAACACGACTTTAGGTCTATCTTTATAATTTGTTTCAAACACTTTATCTAACGAACTGAAAATGAGCTTATCACCTCCTGTTTTATAATCCAAGACTCGGATTTTCCCCTCTTTCTCATCCACTCTGTCAATCGAACCTCCGATGTTTACCTCATTGACAAAGTTTTTCAGCGGAAACCTTACATTTATTTTAGCTTCCGATTGGATGTATCTAAATGGGGCGCGTGCCGCATCAATTTCCAGAATCCTGTTTATATACTTTTCTATCACATTGTAAATGAGCTGTTTCCTGCCATCCAACTCTATCTCAAAACCCTCTTCGGGACTTTTCTTGAAAAATTCTGAGGCAAAAGCACTTATTATTGCTTCATTTATTTGTTTCGAATCTTTACGAACTTCATCCAGATCTGATTTGCTAACTGCTTTTCCAACGAACTGTTTGTAAATCAGCTCCATTGATTTATGAAATAATGTTCCGAACGGTCCGAAATCTACATTTTCCTGAACTTCTTCTTGCTCTTTTATGCCTTCTACTTTTGAAAAATAAAACCTCAAAGGGCAATCTATGTACATATTTATCGAACTTGCTGAAAGTGCTCGTTTTCTTTCACCGTCAATTGTAAACTCTCGAAGTTTGCTCAGAATTTCTTCATTTTTATCAACTTTTATTTCATTTTTCGCAAATGAATTTACCTCATATGTGACGTTTATCTCATTAAAACTCACCCCGTAATGGTAGTGAAGCTGCCGGAAATATCGACTTACTTCACCGGTCTGCATGCCTTCTACCCGATTGTCGTAAAGGAAATAAATATTTTTTGTGCGCTGTATCAAACGGTAAAAGTTATAGGCTGAAATCGCATCCCGATATTCAAAAGTAGGAATCTCGAAAGCACGACGCAAATCATTGGGGATAAAGCTGTTGGAAGTAGATTTTTGTGGATAAACACCTTCATTGAATGAGCAAATAATCAGATTTTCGAAATCCAATCCGCGAGTTTCGAGTACTCCCATCACTTGCAGTCCGTTGAGCGGCTCACCTTCAAACGGAATGGAAACTCCGCCTATCAGCTGACGAATAAGCCGGATCAGCGTATCAGGCGACATTTCAAACTCACCGATAGTTTTCATCACCTCATTCATCCGATTGATGGCAATGTAGTACTGATACAGAAAATCGCATTCCATATGGTACTTTCCGGTTTCCTTGGAATAATCCTGCCATGCCATATTGAGCATTTTCAGAACATCAAGCAAGTATTGGACAAATTCAGCAGGTGATTTTTTATGAGTAAAAATTGTTTTAAGAATGTGGTTTTCCCGGAAATGCGCGATATCAACGTAGATAGCATTGGATTTTATCATTTCTTGCTGAATTTTTCGCACATCAGCACGACACAACGTACTGATATACTGGTGATTCAAGATACTTGAAACAAGCAGATGATAAAAATGTCCTTTAGAATTTACTCGCCGCTGCAGATCGAAGATACTTTCCAACAAACCTGAAACAGGCGATGCTTTCAATGGGTAGCCCATCGTAACATTCACATTTTCAATTCGCTCCGGGATTGAATGAAGAAGCGGTACGAGCAAGCTTTCTTCGGGTAAAACGACCGCCGTTTTGATCCAGTCCTTATTCTCGGCATTCTCCGGATAAAGCTCGTTGAGCAAATTGTGCACTTCTTTTGTTTGTCCAACCGCTGATGGAACAGAAATCAAATGGAAGTTAATCTCTTTTAACTGCTTAGTGGTGGGTTCAATTTTAAGTTTTGAAGGGAAATTGGAGCTATTTTCCTTGAAAAATGTTGAAGCTTGATTTGCCGGATCACGAAGCATTTCGGACTCATAATCCCAATAGAAATCGGCTTGATCTCGCTTCATAAGTTCTGAAAATAGGATTTTTTCACTCTTATTCAGTGCATTAAATCCTATAAAAACAAAGTTTTTTCCTAAGAAATAGTCCGGCAGCTGATTATTTTCGAGCAATTCGGTTATTTCTCTAAATATCATACCTTCTGTCGCTGTGTTTTCACTCAGCAATTCAGTTCTAAATTGCTCGTAGAGAGGCAGCATCACTTTCCATATCGCAATAAACTCTTCTTTCGTTTTGCTTTCAACTGATGGTAAAAAATGATTCCAAAATTGCACAACTGCCTCTTGTTGTTCCTTTGTGAAATATTCTTTTGAGTAGTCAATTTCTTTCAAGGCAGTTACATTTCGGAACAAATTCGAAGCATCAATGTGAAATTTATCCACTTCATTGAAATCCGAGAGGAGCATTTCACCCCAAAACACAAAATCATCAAAACTTTCATCGGTTTTACTTATTTCTTTGTAAATCCGATACAGTCGGAAAAGCTCAGCGGTCCGATCGGCTATTTTTCGAGCAGAAGCATTGAAAAAACACTCGTTGATGGTGATTATTGCGGGTGAGAAAATCGGTTTTTCAATAAATTCCATTAGGTATTTTTGAAAAAAAAGTCCTGCTCTTCTATTTGGAAAAACAAAAATAAACTTCCGAATATCAGCCTTATATTCGGTGTAAAATGCATAAGCGATTCGTTGTAAAAACATAGATAAATATACCTCTTAACCCCCTCAAAAGGGAAATCCTGATATCAAAAATAAATTTTCTAAAAGTCGGTTTTAGCGATGCGTGGATATCCGCCCGGCTTCCTATGAAACAATTCACACTTTATTGCTTCATTTTGATTAATGTTTTCTCCGCATTAAGTCTTATTCGGTCCATGATTTGATTTTTACAAATGTGACAAACAGGAAAAATCGCAGATTATCAACTTCAATTATCCACCTGTGATTAAACTAGGCAGCTTGGGAATGCTGTTTTTTTATTTTTGCTAATTTACTTCATTTTATTGGAATAAAAGATAATTCAAGGAAAATTTCTTAAATTTGCCGAGAATTAAAACAATCTCAGTTTACAGCAGACTTTCAATAAACTTATCTACCAATAATGTTTGGAACAATCGTCAATACAGTTGCAGTAATAGCCGGAGGATCGTTAGGGATATTGCTGAAAAAGGGTATGCCTGAACGGGTTCGAGTTATCTATTTTCAAGCTGTCGGGCTATTTACACTTGCTATCGGCATCAGTATGGTCTGGAATATGAAGCATATTCTCACAGTCGTTACAAGTATTGTTATTGGAGCTTTGATAGGCGAATGGATGAATCTGGAAAAGGGAGCCGAACAACTAAGCGACTGGACTAAAAAGAAACTGCGCATAGGCAGCGAACGCTTTTCCGAAGGGCTGACCACCTCGTTTTTACTTTTTTGTATCGGAGCAATGACTTTGGTAGGAGCGATTGAAGAAGGCACAACAGGCGAATCCCGACTACTCCTGACAAAATCAGTAATGGATGGATTTTCTTCCATTTTGTTAGCCTCAGCTTTTGGTGTTGGTGTGGTGTTTTCTGCAATTCCTCTTTTTTTATTTCAAGGAGGAATCACTTTAATAGCGAAAATTTTTGGAGAGTTTCTCTCAACAGAAACCATACAGGCGCTTACTGCGGTAGGAGGAGTCTTGTTGTTGGGATTAGGAATAAATATCTTGGAAATAAAAAGGCTTCGCATACTGAACATGATACCCGCGTTGGTCGTTGTAGTTTTATTGATGTGGATTACTGCGAAGTTTGGAATTCGTTTGATGTAATTCTTTTATTTAACAATAGAATATGAATTGGTTGTTACTCATACTTTGGTTTATAATCGGACTCATCTTGGCTAATGGATTGAGAGTGTGGCATATAATTGAAAGCAGCAAAAAAAAGCTGAAACGATCTCAAAATTCCGATATCGGAGAGAAAGGCTTTATAAAAGTTGCAAATTACAGGTATCTTCCATTTATGCCCATTTCTTATTTGGCAGTGTGGATTGCATGCAGTTTTTTTTACCTGAATCAGATTAATTCTGAACAAATCTATGTTGATGCACTGATAACCGGAGTTGTTTGGTGGATTCTCGTTTCAATTTCTGAAATGCTCTTTTGGGTTATCGCCAATCACAAATTTCAACTTACATGGAAAGAAATGTACAAAGATTCACAACCGTGGTCAGCAATTTCATATTACGCGGTATTGATTAGTCCGCTATTTATAGCATTGATAATAAAGTAAATAATCAAAACAACCCCGACAATTAAAAGGGATAACAGTAACAAAATGAAACAGCTGCGGAAAACTTGCAGCTGCTTTTTCTTTTAAATAAAACAGTTCTCTTTCGGATAAATCCCGGACTGCTAAAAAACTCTTATCCTATTGAAGTAAAGCAAGATAGAGATTATTTCGATCTGTATAAGTGCAAGAACTTTGCACCGGGCTATCGAAAAGCATTGCAACTACTTACTCTGTAAAAAATCAGCTTCTGTTGTGTTGCTGCCCTTTCAATACGAAGACCATAACTCACAATAGTTAACCCCATTTACAGACATTCATATAGAATAGCAAATGGGGTGAATAGCTGCAAAAATCCAAATTTAAAAACAAAAATAATACGTTTCTTAATGAAAAAAACCAATACAATTTTTACACTTTTACTCCTGTTGTCAACATTTCTATCATTAAACGCGCAATTAACTTCAAAGGAAAAGCTGGAACAGCACGTTTACACCCTTGCCGCCGACTCAATGTTTGGACGAAAAGCCGGGACGGAATATGCCGTAAAATCATCTGAATACATTGTAAATCAATGGAATGGAATTGGAATTAAACCGTATTTTGAGAGTGGCTTTCTGCAAAGTTTTGAAAACAACAAATATCACAATATTGTAGGGATAATCCCGGGAAATGATTCTGTTTTGAAAAAAGAATATCTCATAATAGGGGCGCATTATGACCATATCGGAGAGAGAAACGGACAAATCTACAACGGTGCCGATGACAATGCTTCGGGTGTTGCGACACTGATAGAGCTTGGGCGAGCGTTGAAAAATGAGCAACTACAGTTGAAGCGAAGCGTGATTTTAATCGCATTTGATGCCGAAGAATTAGGATTGTTAGGCTCAACACATTTTATTCAAAACATTGACTTCCCGATTGAAAATATCAAACTTATGATGAGCGTGGATATGGTTGGTTGGTATAAGGCAAGTGGCAAACTTATCTATGCCGGAAGCGGAACAATCAAAAACGGTAAAAACATCATTGAGAATCCGAGCTATATTCCAAACGGATTAAATGTAGTAACAAAAAGTTTTGAGAAAAGCATTTTTACAGCTACAGACACGCAACCATTCGCAGAAAAAGGGATTCCAACTCTTGCTGTAACTACCGGTACAGAATCACCTTACCACAAACCGGAAGACGATGCGCACTTAATTGATTATGATGGATTAGTATTGATAAATGAACATTTGAAAAACATTTTAAAGGTATTTTCAGCCGATACAGACGTTGTCGCTTCCGGAAAAATTGCTAAAAAGCATCGTCCGATGCAACTTTTCTCTTTCGCTGTCACAGGACAAATCGGATCAAATTATCATTACTACACAGAAGGCGCACTGAATGGAAAATCAATGACTTCTTCCGGAGTCGGGCTTACTACACAAATGAATTTTCGAAGTTTTGCAATTCGACCAGAAGTTTTTTACGAGCGAATCAACGCGAAGTTTCCCGGAGGAAATATCTATACAGACAACGTAACCATTCCATTAAGCATCGTACTTCAAAGTAGAAATCGTAGTTCCGGTGCAGATTTATTTTTTGGAGGATATTATTCTTACAGGTTTTCGGGAAAGCAGGGTGAAAATAATCTTGATTTTGAAAACACATTCAAAAGAAATGAATTTGGGTTGACTTACGGGTTTGGAGTGTTTTTGAGCCCTTTTAAAATCGGTTTTACAAATCGAACTGCTTTAACGAGTTTTACAAAATTCCCGAACTCGGACAACGCTTACATTAAAAACAGAGCGAAGTATTTATCAATTGCTTATATTTTTTAGCTATAATAAAGCGGCTATATTTTGGCTAAAATAATCTTTGAAGAGAGCTTGCAGGCGCTGTTTTAGACCCTTCTCTGACAAACTGAAGTTCTTTAAAAGAAAATACTGATTGCATATCAATTTTACTGATACTCATTAGTTTTTTCTATACTTCATATAATTTCCCAATAGAGTAAATTTGAAACAATAGGACTGATTGTTTGTTTTAGAACAAAGTAATTTTGATAAAACAACAATAAATAATCAGATGAAACAGCCATTTAAGACAAGTCTTAAACCCAAGGAAATGATTAATGGCGTGTTC
>LSQX01311699.1_pt1 | contig 34720 bp, 47 predicted proteins | sample 654561 | NCBI WGS metagenome assembly LSQX01 (sample SAMN04489861, study PRJNA283612) | anaerobic digester metagenome | isolation source: 4 biogas reactors fed with cattle manure at either 37C or 55C with and... | place: Denmark: Kongens Lyngby | collected 2014 | reverse complement strand
GTAAGCCACTCGAGTAGATTAGCCTTGTGCCAAGCCAGGTTCCACTCCGCGTGGCGGGGGGAACAGTCGGGGTTTGTATTAAAGTTGGTTTCCTTCCTGCTGTCCGGCCGGACAAAAGGAGAGGGGAGCGCCGGCGGGCGTAAAAAAGACGCCTGCCGGAGGCGGGTAGGCGTCTGCTGGGTGTTGAAACTGGGTCGTTTAGCGGTTGACGAGGGCCCGGATCGCGTCAAGCGTTTCCTTTTGCTCGTCGTGCTCGTCCTTGATCGTCTGGATCTCGGAACCGACGTGCTCGAACGTCATGATCGCGCAGCTTGCAACGTCGGATCGGGACGTCTGACGCTGCGCCGCGAGTTCGTTTAGCTTCTCGTCGGCTTCTTCCGTCAACCAAAGTACGCGTTGTTTGGTCGCCGTATCTTTCGCAGGACGTCCAACGCGGTTAGTTCTCTTCTTCTTCGTCATCTTCTTCTCCTTCTTCTTCGATTGCGTCCTCGATGATCTCAATAAAGAGGTCGAGCACGTAGTTGCTTTTGGCGTCGTCTATAGTAAGCAGTCCCTTCTCGTCAAACAGTGAGACGGGACCGATATACAGAGGGCAGGTTGAAAACTCGTCGGTATTCGTGATCTCGGAGTCGCCGGTTTCCGGGTCGACGAATAGGTAGAGCTTGTCGAGCGGTTCGTTCTCGGCGTTCGCTTGCGCTATCGCTTGCGCAAGATACTGAGCGACGAACGTCCAGTTCTGTTGGTTCATTGGGTAGTTCCTTTTGGATAGGAGCCCGACGTCGGACGCCGGGCTCGTTGTGGTTGTGGTTGATAGTTTATTTACGAATCCCGTAGCGATCCTCATAGTCGGGGACATTGCGCAAAACGATATTACGCGCAAGGATCGCCGACGTTTGGCGATTTCGCGCAGTCCATTCCTCGTCGGTTTCTTTTTCTTGCGTGTACAATCCAGGCGTGTTGGATTCGTAGTAGTAGATTTCGCGATCCTTTCTCAGGAGGACGTCGGCGAAGACGTTCAACGCCCTAGCTTGAAGCCGGGTCTCGCCGCTGTAATTCCCTATTCGAGCGTGATTCTCGCACCACGCGGTGAGCCATTCGAGGAGATTTGCGTTGTGGAAGTAAAGATTCGATTGGGCGTGCCGAACGAGGAAGATGAGGTTTTCAAGTTCAGCGATTTGAGCGGCTTGTTCGACGGTGTACGTTTGAGTAGTCATGTTTCGGTTCCTTGTGGAGTTTTGAGTTTTTGGAAGGCGCGCGACGAGACGTTCGCCGCGCTGGGTGTTGCGTGTGATCATTTACGGATGAGCATTGCGGTCATCTCGTTGAGATAGTTTTGGTAGTCGACCTTAGCTTGTTCGCGTTTTTGCCGATATCTTTCGTTTTCGCGAGCTCTAAGTTCGTCGTCATTCAGCGAGCAAACGGAAGTGCCAAAGCGGTCGAAATGCGCCTGTGCCGCGTCGTCGTCAAGGTGCAAGTCGAACTTGTCAAAGAAACAATGCAACCTCTCTTGGATATAATCTGCGGAAAGTTTGTTGTAATAATCTTTGTTCGACGTACGTTCGCGTCGGTATTCGTTATACGTGATTTGTTCCACGTCTTTAAGGACAAACTCGCCGTCCGCTCCGAAATCGGCAACCACGCCGCGATAGTAGTACTTTTTACGCTCGTCGCGAGCAATGGAGCAGGCGAACGAAGCAACGTCGGGCAGGTAGCCAACAGAAGCCATTGAAACGCCGCTTTCGGATCCATTGTCGCGGTGGTTGTACGAATAGCCGCCCTCGGGAGCCTTCCCATATCGGTAACCAACAACAACGTCGCCAATTCTCGGAATAATGTAACTCTTGCGGTGTTCGTAAGCAATCGGGGAAGTGATTGTTTTCATGATTTCGTGTCCTTTTGGTTAGTGGGGTGCCCAGCCGGAGCTGGGCGTTGGTTAAGTTTCGCTGTTTGTTCAAGCGGCGAGTTTGTTCAGCAGAGCGTCGATTCGTTCCGGGACGGTCGCGAGGAATTCACGATCGGCTTTTGTCAGCGCGCGTCCGGTATGGATGTGCTTGTTTCGAATGTTGTTCAACTTCCACATCCAGTTCAGCGTTGACTTCTTGAAGGTCCCTTGTCTTGCCCAGAAGATGACGTTTTGACCAAGGGTTGAGTTCGGGAGCGGGATGTTCGTTTCGTGAAGCAGGCGACGATAGAGCGTGCGGTCGAGTTCGACGAGTTCTTCGAGAGATTCGAAGTTCTTCCCCGTCTTTACTTTTGCGTTCTCTTCCAGCTTCTCGACGAGTCCGTCAAACTTCTCGCCCATCCAGTCGTCAACGTTGATGCCTTTGTGTGCTTCGTGGTTTCGGGCGTCGACGACGTCCCAGTGAATGAGCGTCCAGGCCGTTTCCCAGAAGTCGCCGGACATGAAAGCGACGCGGTACATTCGCTGTCCGAAGGTTGCCGGTCGTTCGTTGTCGCCAGCTTCGATCTTCGCGAGGATCTCGTTCAAGTTGGCGTCCTTCCAAGCGTTTGACTTGCCGTCGTAGTGATTGAGATTAGCTTCGATCAGGTTGACTGCGTACAAGGCTTTCATCTTTTGGGCTCCTTTTTTCTTGGTTTTGCTGCTTTCTCTCTCAGCTTCTATATATAAGTATATCGACCATTTTAAAATTTGCAATAGCAAAATATCAAATTTTAAAATTTATTTTAGAAAAAAAGATAAAGGAAGCCCGTCTGACTCGTGAAATTACGGGGTCAAACGGGCTGAAAATTTTTAAAAATATTCTTTTTTTTGTTTAGAAAAGAGCGAAAACGACTAAATCGGGAGCGGAAGAAGCAAGTTGGCGAAATTGAACTCAGGATAGACTTGTTCGACGTTCATCTGCACGACTCGCGACTCGAGGTTCCCCGTGGAACTTTCGATTTTCTCGGTCAACGCCCAGAGATAGTCAAAACCGCGTTTGACGAGCGTCGTCGAGTTGAACGTATGCGTTGACGCCGGGGACGCTTCGAACGCGTACTGCGCGCGCCAGTAGTAGTCTTTTAGCGTCGATCCGTCGAGCAATGTGCGCTTGTACGACTGCGGACTTGCGGAGACGCCGCGAAAGAGCACGCACCCAGCCGCGAATCCGTTCCAAGCTTGCGAGTTGATACATCCAGTCGCGTTGGCAAGCGTGAGTCGGTACGCTTGTGTAAAGAACGTTTTGGGCCAATTAACGCCGATAGAGAACTCGACGCGAGGCGTTACTATATCGACGCCGTCGAACGAGTCGCCGTTCCAGCCGATCCCGCCGTCGAAGTTGCGTATATCTGCGCCTGCCGCGCCTAGTGTTGCGAGCGAGTGCGTGATATGCGCTGTGCCGCCGGTCGTTGTGTAGGTGTAGTCGAACTCCGCGATTTGCGGCTGTTCGTACGACGGCTCGTTGATATGTTCGTGCGACGTCCGATACGCAAAGACGACTTCAGCGTCGTAGACGTGATCGTTTTCAGTCGTGCTGAGTTTGATCGAATCTAACGGAATGTTATATGACGCGATATTGCCGTCGGAGTCGACGAACACCTCTTCGAGGTACGAGTAGAGCGCGTCATATGCTGCCGGCGCGTTCGACGCTCCGACGATCCCAAATTGCCACGTCGCGCGAGGCGATTCGCCCGACTCGCGTACGAGCGAGCCTCCGTCGCCTTTCTCAAACACTTGGATTCCGTTATATAATATAGTTGTCTCAAATGACATCAGGGTCTCCTTCTTCTTCATAACGTTGACGTCTGAGTTCTTCTCGGACGTCTTCCATGACTCTTGTCTGTCGGATCGTTTCGTCGAGTTGACGCGACACGGTCGGGTTGATTGAGTCGTACGCGCTAAACGAGCCGGTGCTCGAGTAGGCGCGCTGGGCGAGCCGGAGCGAGAGCGAGTCGAACTCACGCATGAGGATCGCGGCTGTCTCCGGCAGAGGATTCGCAAGGATATGTTGGAACGTCTCTGGGGGCGCGATCGGTTCCGGCAATTTGTCCGGCAGGAGCTTGCCAAACGATTCGAGCGGCTTCAACGCTTGTTCGATTCGTTCGGTTTGATCGACCGATTCTGGCACGGTCCAAGGCAGTTTCGGACCGGCAGTCATTGCGGCTTTTGCGGCTGTCTCACGCGTGTCTTTTAGGACTGCCTTAGATTCGTTGTCAATAGCGTTGACTTGCATTTGCATACGCCGATTATCTCGCGTCAGTTCCGCGATCCGGTCGTTGTACTCCTGCTGGCGCTCTATAAGCGACTTACCGCCCAACGCCTGCCTTGCTCCTCCGACCATCCCGGTCATCCACGACTGATTCATGCGATCCTGCGCTGCTTGGATCCGTTCAATCTCCGCTTCGTTCGTTGCGATCTGGTCTTGCAATCCTTGCTTTTCTTGACGTCGTTTCGCCTCGTTAAACGCGATCTGTGCGTCTGCCATGCCGTAGATCTTTCGCGCGGTCTCGTCTGCAACGAGCCCTAAATCTCCGTATCGCGCGTTAAGTTCCGCGACGATGTTCTGAGCGCGCGCGAACTCTTCGTTTGTCAAGTTCTGTTTGCCTGCTAGTTCCGCGAGCTGTTCGAACAGCGTCGTGTCCATTTCGCGCTGTCGCGTCGCCTCGTCGGCGAGTTCTCGCGCCGCGTCGCTTGCGTCTCTTGCCTTCTCCGCCGCGCGTTCTGCGCTTGTCGCATAGCGCACGAAGACGACTGCCCCTGCCGCGAGCGCAGTAACGCCAGCCAGCGTTGCGGCGGTCATTGCAACCATCGCCGCGCGCGCTTTGGCTTTGGCAACAGCGCTCGCTTCTGCCGCCGCCGCGCTCTTGTATTCGGCAGTCGCAAGCGCAAGTTGAGCGTTTGCAGCTACAAACGCGCTGTCTGACGTCGCTCTGTTGACGGCAATAACGGCTTTCTCAACGTTCGTCAACGCGGCGGCTGTTGCGGCGCGCGCTTGTTCTGCGGCTGTTGCGGCGCGCTGGGCGCCAACGACGGCTCCAATGGCGGTCGACAGTCCTCGATAGGTCGAGACTCCGAGTTTGACGACCGAAACAGCTGCGCTCATTGCTTTGGTCGTCAGCCATACGCCTGCCGACAGAGCTCCGATCGATCCTGTCAACTTGACGACGTTTGTGATCGCGTTCGGGTGCTCTTGTACAAACGCAGTGAACCGGGTCGCCGCGTCTTCGAGTGTGTTTGCTCCTTTTGTCAACGTCGGGACGAGCGACTCGCCAATCGCAATCGCCGCTCCCTCTATTGCCGATTCCATAATCCGGATCGCGCCGCCTAGTCCGGCGTCCATTGTCTGTGCAGTTCTCGCGGCGGTCCCGTCGGCGTTGTCGATCGCGTCGTTGAGTTCGCGGAAGTTTGCGGTTGTGATCGCCACGCCAGTCAAGCCATACTGCCCGAACAGCGTCTTGATCATCGCAAGCCGCTCGCCGCTCGGCACGTTTCGGAGCCGATCGCCTAGTTCGAGCAGGACGTCATTGACTTTGCGCAAGTTGCCCTCGGCGTCCGTTATATCGATCCCAAGGTCGAGATAAAGTTCTTGCGCTTTTGAGTCAGACGCCATGCGCGTCTGGATCGCTTTGAGGACCGTTCCCGCTTGCGATCCTCGTACGCCGAAGTTGGCGAGCGCTCCGACAATCTTCGCTGTATCTTCAATAGTGAGCCCCGTTTCCGCAGCGAGCGGGGCGACGTATTTAAACGCCTCCCCTAGATCCTCGAGCGTTTGCGCTGAATCGTTGGCTGTTGCGGTCAGAACGTCGACGACCCGCGTCATCTCGGACGCTTCGAGCCGAAACGCGCGTAACGCGTTCGACGCAATATCGGTCGCCGGTCCTATTTCCGTCCCCGTCGCGCGCGCGAGGTCCATGACTCCGGCAATCGACGCTTCGATCTCGTCGGATTTGAAACCCGCTCGACCGAGCGAGATCATGCCCTGCGCGGCTTCTGCGGCGGTCCACGACGTTGTCCGTCCGAGTTCCTTCGCTTGTTCTGTCAGTTTTTCGAATTGCGCGCCCGTCGCGCCCGTAACCGCTTGCACGAGTCGCATTTGGTCGTCGAATTCCGCGAACGTCTTTGTCGCCAGCGCGACCGGCGTCGCGATCGCAAACGCGCTGATCATTGCCGATCTTGCGCCTGACGACCAAGCGTTGAGCCGCTGTTGCGCTTGCGTCAAGTCGCGATTGAGTTTGTCCATTGACGCGCCCAGTTCGACATACGCGCGTCCTGCTCTAATCCCTTGCGCTGTTGCCATGTACTATCCCTCTTTTATATTTGCTTCGTGCGCCTTGACGAAATCGTCAAATGATCTGCGCGGAGTGCGTTCGATCGTGAACGGGTTGAAATCATTTGCGCTCTTCGGCTGTCCTGACGCAATATGCGTGTTATGAAGAAGAGCCGCCAGCAGGGACGTGGTCTCCCAGTCCTGTTTGGCGGCTCCCGTTGCACGTTGGACAAGTTCGTAGATCGTCAGAGGTCCAATGTCTCCGAGTCTGGCACGACCTGCAAGTTCGTAGACGCTCCCCCAGTTGACACGCTCGACTGAACGCTTGCGAGCGTCTTTGCGAGCGCGTCGTCCCTCGCCGCCTCGTCCAGCTTCGTCGCTTCGACGATCCATTCTTTGCCGCGAGCCTGAAAAAAAAATCGGTACTCGTCCCAAAACGCCTTGTCGAGTCGTTTCGTCGACTCCCCGTCGAGCGCGTTGAGGAAGTCGTCTTTTGAAATCTCCTTCTCCGCCAGCTGATCGGCGAGCAAGTGGTAGCAGACGACGCCGAGGAAGACGTCGTCGTAAAGTAAGCGCGTCGACAACGGGTCGCCATTGTCGGTCTTGTCGGTCGGGTTGAGCAAGTCGACGCCGATCGCTTCGCGGACTTTCAGCGCGGTCCCGAGCGTGATTTCGAGCGCGTGAGCGCGTTTTTTAGAGTCGATAAACTGGTTCATTTGATTGAGTCTTTGAATAGTTTAGGAGCGTTGGGCAGTTCTTTGTCAAACGCCGGTTTCATGTACGGTCGCGCGCGATACAGTTTCCCGTCAGACGTGCCGCCATGTTCGAGGGTTGACGCGGCGTTCTTTCCGTACCGTAACGGGCCAACAACGACGGACTCGTTTTTTTGATCGTAGCTAAAAAAAATCGACTTCTTCAGTCGCCCTGTATGCGAGCTTGGCGGCTCGCCAGGATAGGATATCCGTTTCCGCTTACGAATCGACGACTTCGTGCGCGTCCGGACGTACGCCCCGAATTTCGAGAGCGCGCGCCGTCGCGCCGAATCCATCGCGCGTTTGACAATCTCAGAATCGAAGAAGACGACGTTCTGGTTCATCACGCTCCGCCGCCGCTGCCGGACGTCGCGTTGTCCTTGACGAGCGCGCCGTAGCCCTCGAAATTTGCCTTGCAGACAACGACGACGTTGCCTTCGCTCGCCTGCTGCTCTTCAGAGTAGGACGTGAGTACAAACGTGCCTTTGTAGCCCGTACCAGCGCTGACTGTCGCGCTCTCGGACCGGTAAACGATCTCGACGCCTTTCGTCTGGTACTGAGCGTCGACGCTCAGATCGCGTATCCCCGCTTGCGCCGCGTCGGTCCCGTCTTTGACAAACGTAACCTCAACGGCCGACTTCCGCTTGCCCGGCACGCTATGCACCCAGCCGCCTTGTCCTCTGACGGAGAACGTCGAGGTCGTCGCGTCGATTTTGAGAGTGCCGCCCTGGAAGCCGCCGAGCTCGCACGTGCCGATCGACATCGAGCCGTTTTCGCTCAGATCATACTCTTCTGTAAGCGCCTTTGTAACAAATGCCATTATATATTCTCCTTTGTCATGCAGTTCGTGCCGTCGCCAGTTTGAGTTCCAGAGCTCCGGCATAGATTAGGTTCTGGGCAAACGATTCGACGTCAAAGAAGTCTCCGACCATCTCGACGACGTTGTAGGTTCGATTGTTGATCATGATTTGTAAATTGGCGACGCTGTCGGCGAGTCGTTCCATTGGATCCAAACACGCAGACAGAGCTTCGGGAGACGTCGAGCTGACATTTTTGTATCGTACAATCCTAAACGTGTGCTGGATCAAGTAGCCCGTGCGGCTTTCTCGCTTGTATTCCGTCTCGACGTACGAAACGCCGAGTCGCTCGGACTCTTTCGTCCCGTCGAAGTCGGGGAACGACTCGATGACGCATTGCACGTCGAATATTTCGAGACTGTTAACGCAGTCGGCAATATCCTGTGCAATAGCAAACGTCATCGAGCCTTGCGGCGTCGTTTGCCCGTCTTGCAGAATTCCGGCGGCGACGAGTCGCTCGGTTTCGTTGGCGCCTCCGGCGTCGTAAACGGCCGTCCTGCCGACGTGCTGAACTTTGATTAACCCCGCGTCACCAGCGCTCGCGTCATAGTTGCGCAATATGAACATTAAGCCGTCCTCCTCTGCGCGTGAATCCTAACGACGAGGTTGTACGGATCGTCATAACGCCAGATCTCGTTCGCAAACGGTCGCACTATATACGTGTCTCCGCCTGCAACGCGTATCACGTCGCCAGTCTTTGGCTCGTAGAGTTCCGAACCTCGAATCAGGACGTCCATTGAGTTCGTGAACGCTTGTCCAGACGTTCTGTCTGCGTCTTCGTATTTGAGTTTCGCTAGAATCCCACGCGACGCCAGCACAAGCTCGCCGTTCCGCTCGACAGTGAGCTCGACGCTCGCCAGCCGAAACAGCGTGTCCGTGTTGTATGTGTAAGCGTTACGTTGGTAGTTCATAGCGTGGTTGTGGGGTTCGTTTTAATTTCGAGCGCGACGCGCGCGACGTCCGCCCAGTCGGAGCCGAAGAACGCTTCGACAGCGTCAGTTGTCGGTTCGACGAGGATCTTCGCAGCGACGAGCCGCGACGTTTCGTCGACGTTCGACGGGTCGAGGATCTGGACGTTGTCGACGTCGTTGACGATGATCCTAAATGCGTCTCCGTTTGTTGCGTCGTAGTTTTTAAGTTTCAGCACTGCCCGACTCCTTCCCGGACGCTAGGATCGCGTATGAGATCGCGCGTTCCTTTGCCGAGTCGTAGAGTAACGAGATGGACTGCGAGACCTCCCTACACGCGTCATCGTAAGCCGCTCGAGCAATCCGTTTGTCGAGTTTCAACGCCTCAATTTGCGCCAGTTGAGGAGCCCTGTGCAACACGAGAGACTGTTTGAACGCCGTCAAATAGCCGGCAAACGCTTCATCGTAAGTTAGCGTCGAGTCCATCTAACTGCTCCTAGGATCAAGACGCCGCCGCTTGTTGTCCGACTCCGAGTCGAACAAGGCACGCGGTCGCGCCGGACGCGACGGCGGCGACGAAATACCCGACGGGCAGGTTTGTGCCCTTCGTCGCGGTGATTTTTGCGTTTGTCGCGTCCCAATAGGCAATATCGCCAATACTAGCCGTCATCGAACTGCCGCACGCAATGCGCCAGACGCCGGTCGTCTCAATCCAGCCGGTCGCGCCGACGGCGATCGTCGCCGCCGCGACGCCGAACAGTTTCGAATTGACGACGACGGTCCCAGCAGTGATCGGAGCCGAACCGGTGTTGGTGTATTTGTATCCGCTGTCGGAATAGAGGATTCTAGCCATTATATATGTCTCCTGTTGTTAGTTAGATGAAGGCGCGGTGCATTTCAACACGCCGCGATAGTCGCGCTGGGCGACTCCGAACGCAAAGGACGCATCGAACGCGATCCCAAGCTTGCCGATCTCCATGTCCTCTTGACGAATCGTCGGAAACTCTTGGCCGTTGAGGAACGCGATCTCAAACGCGGTTACAAACGTCGGATCAGCCACCAAGTACCAGGTCGTCGACGAGTAGTTCGTGTACGTCGGGAACGAGAGGTACGGCACGCCAACGACGGTGAACCTGCCTGCGTAGGGGTTGTAGTCGGCAGGATTGTTTGCGGCTGATCCGTTGTTCAGGGTCGTCGCCTTGGTCGCCATGAGCGCGGAGAATTCGAGCGCAGTCGGGACGACGATCAACGACGGCTCGATCCCGAGCGATTCGTCGGTCTTTGTCGACTTCGCCTTCTTGCGTTGAATAAAAGCTTCTCGCGCCGACGCCAAGTTGTCGAACGTAAATGCACACGTCTTCAACGAGCCGTGGTCAGCGTGGTAGAACGCCTTGCCGTCAGCACACGCAGACGGATTCATGAAGAGCCCCCACGCCTGACGATTGATCGCTGTATTCGCGGCCAGCGCGATCGATTCGAGCAGTGAAGCGTAGACTTTCAACGCTTCCCCGTTCACAATGTACTTCTTTGGGATCGCGTACTGACGACCGTAGTCCTCAGCTTGGATCGTGTACTTTTCATCGGCGAATTCGCCGTGTTCCATCTCGCCGCCAGTCGGGACCTTTTTCAATTCGAAGTTGTCTTCGAGGCTGAATCGGTCGGTCTCTTTGTAGTCGTCGAGATCCCCAACTTTGAAAACCTGTTTCCACTGGGTATTGAGTCGCCCGGTCAGATGTTCAAGGACTGCCGATCCGGACGAAGACAGGACCGAACCGAGATTCGACGTCGAAATACTCGCTCGGATGCTCGTAAAAGGATCTTTGTGAAAGCTAAACGGAGACGCTCCTGCGGCCCGTTCGGCGATCTCGAAGAATCCGATCCTGCCGAGATCGTCGGCGGCGGTCAGTTGCTGGTCGGAGAATCGGTCCTCCGACGCCTGGTACCCCATCGCTCGGATCGTCGCGATCGTGAGCGCCTTCTTCGAAACCTCCGCGTCCGGCTGAGGCGTATGAACTGCCGGAGCGGTCCCACGTGCTGATCGGAGCGCGTGAAGTTCGAACTTGTCAGCGCTCCAACCCTCTCGGATTGCTTGCGCTTGCAGCGCTTCGTCGTCGCCCATCGAGCGAGCGCGAATCTCCGCGACTCGTTCGAGTTCTGCCGCGTGCGCTTCTCGTGCCGCTTGCAGTTGCTTCTCGAGCCCGTCGTCGACTTCGGTAGCCGTTACGGGTTCGTTCGTGATAGGTTCTTTGTTTTCTAAGCCCATATTGGCTCCTTTCAAGTTGGTATCTGCGCCCAAATGGGCTGTGATAGTACTGCTCGTATTCTTGTCAGCGCCATGCACGCAGACGCTGACTTCGTAGAGTTCGAATTTTGTTGCGACAATTGCCGGTCCTTTGATCGTCTCACCATGTAAGTCGAGCGTTTCCCCATCTTCCAGTTTGATCTCGTCTCGGACGTAGCCACCGACGCTTGCCTGCCACGGGAACCCGTTTTTTGCGCTCGACACAAAATCCCGCGCGCTCTCCGTCTCCCGACTAACGACGCCCTCGATGACGAGCGAGCCGTCATCGACGTGGATATTTGTCGAGTGTCCGATCCCGTCGGAACTGTTATGCTCACTAAAGATCGGAACTGGTTCTGTATGCGCAAAGACGCCGTCGACGTCGATGGCGATCTTGTCGCGACACATCTGCATGAGAGCTCCAGTGTTTGCAACGATCCTAAATTTCGGGAGTTCGTTTTCTTTTGCTTCTGCAAATTTACAAAACGATCCCTCGATATACAACATCTCTTCGTTCATCGGTTCTCCTTTATTCCGGATTCTGTTCGACGAGATCCGGAGCGATCTCGTCGAAAGTCAGTCCGTACTCTTTCATCTTCTGACGCTCCCGTGCGATCTGCGCGAGTTCGTGTTCCCAGTCTTTCCCTTGTTTCGCATATTCAGCCGCGAGCGTGGTTGTAAGCGACGCAAGCCGACGTTGTTGCGCCTTTGCTTCTTTGTCAGGGTCGACGTGCTCGGACCCGTCCCAGTAGACCTCGATCTTTGGCGTCGCTCTTGGGAGATCGTTTTGTAATGAGTACTCGCGCCACCACTGCCGGAAGATCGGTCGGATTACGGTTTGAGACGTTTGCGCTTGGTCGATCCTTGTCTGACGTTGGAACTCCTGCATATCGAGTCGGCCGCTTGCGTAGTTGTACTGACTCGAGTCGTTCATGATGACATTGACCGGCACGCCCATCGCTCGCCCGATCTCCGCAAGAACGGACCGTTTGAAACTTTCGTAGGTCGTTGTCGGCTGCTCGCTTTTGAGTTGCGAGACTTTCCAGCCGTCTGGCATGGTCATCATGAGCCCGCGCTCAATGTCGACTGTTTCGAACGGGTTGGCTGTATAGTTCGGTGCGTTGTAGTCGCCGACGCTGTCAGTATACATGATCGCGGCGAAGTCGGCTGCTGTCTCTGCGGCCGTAACGACAGCCAGCGTGTAGCGTCGCAGAAGCGCAAAGAGCGCAAGCGCCGGAGCAAGTTCAGACGCTCCTCGGTGTTGTTCTGGGGTCGTCTTGCGGAACCAGTGGACGATCTGCCAGGCAGGATACTCTTTTGCCTCTTGGACGTAGCGTTGACGCCCGCCCCAGTCGAACAAGAGCGAGTCGCCAGGATGACGCGTCAGGATCCGATACGATTGTGGGACGCCATACTCGTCAAGTGTGATCCCGTCGACTTCGCGCGGCTTCTGCTTGAGATACTCGCCTGCGACGCGTTCGGCGTCGATCGCCATAAAGCCTAGTTTGACCGCCCCGGACAGCTTTTCGTTCGTATACATGAGTCCGAACGACTCGCCGTCTTGAACACGAGCGAACCGCATGGCGCGTAGGATCTCAGCGAGGTTGACTTCTTGCGCCCAGTCTTCGAAATCGTGCTCTGCTTGGTTATGTTTATCGCCGGGGAGCCGGTCGTGGATCTGTAAGCGCGGCCCTGTGCCAACGACGGCATTAGAGATCGCTGTCGCGACCCCAAACGCGTAGCTGTTGTTGGCCGTCTCTTTGCGTGCGTATGCTCGGAGCCTGCGTCGTGTGTTTGGATCGAGCGCGGCGTCGATACTCAACGGCGTTGACGACTTCCAGAAGTTGATCAGGCTTTCGTCGTTTAGGACGTCGTATAAGCCTGCGTTCAGCTTACGTTTCGGAAATACGAGTTTCGTCTCGTTGGTTTTGCGTCGAAATATAGCCATCAGTCTCGATTTCGTAATTTGTAAATGCCGACTCGTTTCATCGGATCGCCAGTTTCGGCGTTCTGCTTCTTTAGGTACTCTAACGCTGCGATCATTTGCGAGACGCTTTGGTTCTCGACGGATCCGGAGTCTGTCTGCACGGCTTTTGGAGCCGCAAGGTTCTCCGTCAGCTGGTCCTTTAGTCTCTTGACGTCTTCTTCTGTCATCTTCGGCTTCTCCTCTGCTGTCTGGCTTGCTTTTGCATTTCTGCGAAACTCACGCGCTCGCGGCTTGCTCGTGCTGTCGTCGCGACCGAATCGAGATTTGCGCCTTGGATACTCGCTCCAACAGCGCATCCGACTAAGCAGTCGAGCCAGTGGTTGTCTCTATCGGGGATCGCCTGCCACTCGTCAACGCGACGTCCTGCGGCTTCTACTGACGTGCGTTTCTCGGCAGTCAAGTGTTCGAGGATGAGCGCGTTCTCACGTTTTGTGCCGGACAGAGCTAGCCGTCCGGGATCGCCCGGCGCTGTCGTAAGGCGCGCATATAAAAACGTCTTCCAGTAGTTCGTGTCGATTAGGACTCGCCGAAGTCCATTGCGTGTGCTATCGGCGGGTATACGCCAATGTAAGCCGACACGGTCGCCCCTCTTAATAGTATATTCGCCAAATGGACGATTCTTTGCGCCGACATAACGCCCGTGAGAGGGGATTATTTTGCTTCGATGAGGAGATTCTTTGATGAAATGGTAAATTACGTCGGTCGAGTCGCCCCAGTTGGCGTCGATGAGAAGCCGGTCGAGTTCGACCAACGTGCCGTCGTCGCGTTGGTAGTTGGGCTTGAAGAGCTTTTCCGTTAAAATCTGGAGCCCGCCGTAAACCTGCCCCTCAAGCCCGGCGTTCGGGACGGCGTCGGCGAGCGTGGGACGGGCGTCGTTTAGCGTGAATCGCGCGCGCTTTTGTTCGGGGAAGACGCCGTAGTCGACGACGAGCCCGTCGAAACGATCCGACCAAGCGCAGAGCGCCCAGTAGAGCAGGTTCTTGTGAACGTCGATGAACCCAGTCAGGAAGTGCGCGCTGGATGGGATCGAGCCCCTCGCACGCCCGGCTTCAAGCACGACGTCGCCTGTCAGTATATCGAGTCGCGAGTCGATCTCTGGCGGTTCGTTTTGGTACTCAGAGCGAAACGCAAATTCATCGCGAAAGAGGAGATTCATCGCGTGTTGAATAGCGGAGATTTCATCGTCGTTATATCGCTCTTTCCACGACGGAACAGCGCCCTTGTCCATCGCCTTCTGGTTCTCTTTGTAGAACGCAGTAGCTTGCGAACCGTCACCGTCATTTTGAAGTTCTGTATCACGTATTTGACGGTATTCGTCCCAAAGAGCTTGATTTTCCGGTTCCTTTTCTAGAAGCTGGTATCGCTCGCCACGGAACTCGGGGTTGCTCACGCGATCCAGGAGTCGTTCTGCGACGTCGTTTTGCGCGACCACCGTCATTGCGACGCAGCAGGCGATCTTTTTGCCGGGGCCCGCCATGCCGAGTATATCGGCTTTGAGGATCTTCTCGATGTTGTCGCACTGGGTCGCGGACTGAGCGGTCTCTCGCGTCTGGGGATCGTCGACGAGCGCGAGATCGGGCCTTACTTTCTGTCCGTCCGGACGCGTGTAACTCAAGCCGCGTATGTCTGAACCTCTCGTTCCTGCGGTTCGGATACAGACTCCGGACGCCGCAGAACCTTCGATGGTCGGCAGGACGAGTTCTGCCGCTTTCCAACCGATCCGAGTCGGCGTCCCGTCCACGTGCTGCCCGCGAGCGCGAAGAGCGACCCGTTCGAGTCGACGTATTGGGTAGCAGACTTCCGGGAAGTCTTCGAGGAGCAGATCGTTTGTTTCGAGCCAGAGCTTAATATCTTCAAGAAGTTGCGTCGCTCGGGACGCGTTCGCGGCAATTAAGACGACGAGTTTGACGCGGCCCGTGATCGCCGCCCAGATGACGGCTATTTGAAAGAGCGTCGTCTTGCCGGAGCCTCGCGGCATGGCGAGCGCAAAGATCTCGCCGTTGTTAATGACGCGCTCGATCTTCTCTATAACCTGGAGATGAATCTTCGACCACTTGAGGTAGAAGACGTCTTTGAAATAGGTCTCGCAGAACTTTTTGAACGATTTAGTCGCGGCGTCCCTCCGTCGTCGGTTGACGACGTCTGGAATAGGCGATATGTCGCGCGCGTCTTCGCTCGCCTTACGCGACGACATGCGCGCGCGCTGGCGTTTGCGTTCGTAGTTCATGCTATACGAGAGTTCTACGTATGATTCCGTGTTCTAACACCCAAGTTCCTTGTACGTCGTCCCAGTGGAGATCGTTTGCTACGTCGTGGTCAAGTCCGACGACAAAAGGATCGTTGGTCGTTGTAACGGCAGGTTCGGCGTAGATGATATGATCGCCGTTTTCGTCAAATCCTCCGTCGGTGAACAAGATTGAGCCGTCTGCGCTTGTGAACTGGACCATTTTATTTTTTGTTTAAAAAAGTAAAATTTGTGTTCTTGTAAGCCCATGAGATCATACATGAGTCATAGCTCGTTGGATTTGTAAGCATTGGATTGAGTATGTAGTTAGGTTGAACTTGTTGTAGCGGATCTGCAACCCACTGAACTGACACTCCACCGCCGTATATGTCGTCAAACGGCACGTTTTGAAAATTAACAACATCAAAATTTGATTGTGTTAAATATATTGTCTTCGTTGTGTTGTAGTGAGGGTAGACACGCGCTCGACAAACTCTGCCTGTCGTTGTGTTGGTCGAAAAATGTAGAGCAGAAACAGGCGACGCCAGCGTGCTGTTGATAGTGTAGATATGCAATGGTGGGTCGAACGAATAAATTCGTTTGAAATATATCCCCTCGTCAGCGCCTTTGTAAACATACAATCCCTTACGGCATACTATCTTGACTGCCATTAGACGATCTCCAACGTTAAAACGTTGTTTGCAACGGTTGCCAACAGCTCGCCGCCACTACCAACGACGACCTGGCTCAACGCGCAGACCGCTGACGACCCGCTCGTCGCGCTTTGGGCCAATATATCATAGTATCCGTCAGACGCGACGCTGGCAAATGCTTGCGACGCTTGCGTGTGCGTCGAGCTGTTGATCGTTACGACGTGGTAGAGAAGCGAGATCGCCGTCGCGCGGCCTATCTTGCCCGGCGGAATAGGGCAACCAGCGCGAGCGTGTACGACGTCGCCTGCGGCTGTCGGGCTCTTGACTGAGAGAACCAAGCTGCCGTCGTTGAGTCGACGCAACATCTGCGCGTAGGACGCCGACGTTGACGCAAACCCCACGACTGTAAGCGGACTCCCTGTCGGGAGCGTGGACGCTCCGGCATTTTTTACCAGGAAAACGCGGTCGGTTATCCTGGTAGGATTTAGCGCAGCCAGCTCGCCGCCGTCGTAAGCTTGACAAATACGGTGGAGTTTGCGTCTTGATAGTGGTTGTTTCATCGACAGTCAAAGGTCCCATCGGCAATGGTTGGTGCGTCAGTGCAGACCTTTGTTCCGGCTTTGTCGAGCGACCAGTCGGACGGCTCGGCGAAGTCGCCTACGGGCAACTGACTGACGTAATAGTAGGTCCGAGCGATCACTTGCGTTTCGACAAATTTCTCTCCGTCAAAAACGCGGAACTTGTACGCCTTAGCGCTCGGGAGCGTCGTCGAGTTCTTGATGAGCACGCACGGACTCCAAGAGACTCCGCCGTCGTTTGAGCCTTCAACGACCACGGCTTTGTCTTGAGCCTTGGTTACAGTGATGGTCGCTAGATCCTCGTTGATCGTTGCGCTGACGTCGAGCACGTCAGCGCTGTACTCGCAGACACGTACGGTTACGGCAATGGTCGCATTGGCGACGTCAGTCAGCGACGGAACGGCTAAATACCCGCTCCCGCTAATGGTTGCCGCGCCAATAAGAGCGTCTCCCGTTATCGTAAAACGAGCCCCTTGAGGAACTACAACCGTCGCGCCCGTTTCGACAAAGACGCCGNNGTCAAAACGCCCGTCGACGCGACTTCGAGCCAGTCGACCGCCGCGTCCGACGCGACCGTCTCCGCGCCGCTTGCGCCGACGACGAGCCACGAGCCCTCAAACGCACCGAGCGCGCCGCCGACTTGACGCGGATTCCCGAGCAGGTCGGCGTCTCCGGCTTCGACCGTCTCCGCGCCGACAAGATAGGGTGATTCAGGGGTCAGCCGAAAATCCCAACTTTGCCAGAGGGTGTTTGTCCAGCTTGCAGGGTCGATTGTGTCAGGGCACGGGGCGACGAATCCACAGGTCGACGGCAACGTTGTTATAATGTCAGCGGAGCCAGGACCTGTTTTCGACGCAATCAAACAATCTGTGATGGAGTTAGCAGTGCTGGCATTATTAACGCTTATATCAATTTCGTTTCCAACAATCGTACATCGCTTAATAATTACTTCATTAGACGCAGAGCTACCGATATTGACGCCAACACGGTGACATCCAGATACTAAGCAGTCCACCATCGTAACAGTTGCTTCGTATTCGGCGTATATGCCGGAGTTCATTGCAGCGGCAGTCGACCCGAGAATACGGCATCCTTTAAACATAGCAGTGACTCGTGCTATGTTGACGGGAGCTTTATAAGAGTCAGAGTATCCGTTTATAAAATCGATGTTTATGAAATTTTGAACATGAGACTGATTTACTGTCACTACTCTTAGTAATGAAGACACTCCTTGCGCATCTAATACAATCCTTTTTTGCCTCCCATCAATAGTTATATCTTTAGTAGTAGGAGATACAAGCATAGACGAAAGCGGTATTACGATTTCGTCCGTGCCAGCAAATGCGCTATCAGAGTAAGTAACGACGTCGCCCGACGCCGCCGTCGCGAGCGCGTCTCGGAGCGACCCGTCCCCGCTGTCAGCGTTGTTCGTAAAATAGATCGTTGCCACTATTGCGCCTCGTTATTTTCTGCGGTCGTTTTCGTTAACGCGCCCGTAACATTTAACACGAGCGTTTCGCCCTCAGCCAGCTCGACCGCGGGGAGAATCCACGCCGTCGAGTTCGCGGCGACTTCCGCTCCGACGCACTGCAGAACAGCCTTAGCGGCGTTCATCGCGGTTTCTTTTTGCGCGTCGGTTATTGGGACGCGCGCGCCCGTTTCGTCGGTTCGGCTTGCGCCCAAAATTAGAACGACGACGTCCTTTTGAGATTCGATTCCAGATATTACGCTGTTTTGAGTTACGATAGTTTCTGCCATTTAAATTCCTTTCAAAATCCGGTAAGTTTCCAAAAAAGCCCGGTCCCCGCGTTGCCGGAACGGTCCGACCGTCCGCTCCTCACTCACTACGGACGCGCGGGAACCGAACCGTTCTATACAAGCTCGTCGACGCCCGCGTCGATCGCGGCGAGCGCGTCGCCGTATGCGTTGTTCTTTGTGATGAGCGTATTTGCGAGTTCGTTAATGACGTCTTCAATCGTTTTCATTTCATAATTCCTTGTGTGGTTTTAGTTTCTTTTTCTGCGAGCTGCTTTTGAGCAAGTTCGTACGCTTCGGTCAGCTCTGTAAGTTTGCGACGCATGGCGTTAATTCGACCGACAACGAAGCCGCCAGTTTTTCCTCCCAACTGAAGGACGAAGATCGCGAGGATCGCGAGGATCGCATAGTCGGTCCATTTAGATTCACGGAGCTTATTGATTGTCTCCATCGTCTTTTGGACAGACTCAACAGTAGCGCGTATATCTTCTGCCGCCTTTTGGAGCTCTTCAATTCTCGCCCCTAACGCTCCGGTCGTCTTTATAATCGACTCAACGTTTGTACTGATCGTTTCACTAGTCTCAGCTTCTCGCTCAAGAAATGGCAAGATCCGATTAACTTCATCGAGTCCTTTCATCTCTTGAATCTTTGCAAGGTCTTCTTCGAGACGTTTCAACGATTCGTTGATTCCACGGATCTGTCCGATGGGCGTCATCGGATCGAATTCAGCAGTTTCTCGCACGGGCGGTTCAGCGCGCTTCGACGGAGTCGACGAATCGAGTTCCGTGACGTCGATAGCCGTTGTCGGATAGATCAACTGGACGTCCTGTTGCGGGTCAGCCTGGGGCGCGTCAGCAAGAGCCGGCACGCAGACGAACCCTAAAACAATGGCTAATGCAAATTTTCTTTTCATTGGAAACTCCTTTACCGGACAGACTCGACTGCGTGTCGATTTTGCCCTCGCTCAATATAGTCGTACCACGCGTCTTGCGCTTCTGTTAGGTTTCTATATCCATAGTACCTGTATAGAGTCGCGTTGATATCGTTGGATCTTACAAGCTCTTTCATAAACTCAGACAACCATTGCGATCCACCACGTGCGACAAGGTAGTCGACAAAGCTAAATCCCTGATGATAGATCCTCAATGCGTTGTCGTAAGCGTTACGACCGTATAGATTAGCAATATCCCAAAACTCCCCGTTGTTATAACGCCGATAGACTGTCTGCCTAAGCGACTCGCGACGACGATACTCGCTCTGTTGCGCCAGCCCCTCATTCAGAAACAAGTCGAAGTTTGAGTCGAGAAAGTAGAAGAAGAACGCATGAGTCAGTTCGTGATCGAGAGTTCCTCCTTTTGCTGAACTTAGAGGTTCGAAACAAACGACGCGAGCAACGACTCCTGATTGATATAGCGTATACCCTGCTACTCCATCGCCTCTGTAACGTTGAAAGTAGATTGGGAACGGCTTCCAGACCTTCGGCTTTCCATATCTCTCCTCAAGTCGATCCAATATCCGGTCGCATTCGTCGGCTATTTCAACGGATTCCGCAAAAAACCTCGACCGAGCGACAGAGAGAACGGGGAGTGTTTCAACCGTTTCTTTCGGCTTCGGAGGTTCTATTTCGTTTTTTTTATCCGGAGTCTTTGTTTCTTCCTTTGGCGGCGTCTTGCACTCCCTGTCTTTACATGACGAAGTCGACGCAGTAGGTCGCGGTTGTACGTACCAGCGCGGCCAAAAGATTTGAGCGTTTACGGACGGACAAAATAGCAAAGATAAAAGCGTAGCGAGTAAGAATCGTTTCATAGGGCCTCCTTGCATATATATTCGCCAAAAGAATCGAGAATGTTACCAGGAAAAATAGAGAATTAGAGGAGAGTGTGGTCGAAATCGTGGTCGCGAGATGATTTGATACGGTGAATTACGAAGGGTTCGATACCCCTAGGGGGTATTTTTTGGTATTTTTGCCAAAAATCGAAATAAGCCGTTGAAATGCGATTGATTCGTGTTTTTGCGGCTTATTCTTTTTTAGAGAAACGTTAAAAAACGTCTCGAAACGTCAGCTTGTGTAAGTTTGCGTCAGGTTGAGTGTGGTCGTTTTTGTGGTCGTTTTTTATTTCGGGATCTTTTGGGATCGTTTTGTCGACTGTCGCGGCGTGTTCAAAATCGGCGTCGAGAACGTGTAGGTAATGATCTTTTGCCGTCTGAGGACTGTGCCCGATCCATTCGGCTTCGGCTAGTACTCCGTACTCTCTTGCGATCTCAATAGCTCGCGAGCTTCTGAGGTTTTGAATCAGGCGTTCCCAGCGGTTCAGCCCGGCGTAGAAGACGATCCTTTCGATATGGTCGAAGAGGGTCGTTCGGTATTCCGTAATGACGAATGGCGAGCCGCCTTCTGGGAGCGAGTCCCAGAGAGTCTCTAGCTCCTGTCGAAGCAAGGGAAACATCGGAACGACTCGCGACTCTTTGCCTGTATGACGCGCGGTTTTGGGACTGCTCACGAGGATTCTGCCGCGCGCGAAATCGACGTCGTGCCATTGCAGAAGCAACGCTTCGCTTGCTCGCAGTCCTCCGATTCGGTAGAGCGCAATTGCGACTCGCGACGACTTTGATGGGCAGGCGTCGAGCAGGGCGAAGTAGTCCGACATTGGGACGTAATACTCCCTGCTTTTGTTTTTGAAACTCCCTTTTTTGATCCCCGCAAACGGATTTAAGGTCGTAATTTCGGCTTCGTTTGCCCATCGAAAAACGCGTTGTAGGTCGCGTACGATCCCCGTTGCGCTTGCCTCTGCGTATTTCGACTGGATCAAGTTCACGAATTTGAGTGCGTTTCGTTTTGTAAATTCGTCAAGTTTCGTTTCGGGATCAACGAATTCGAACAGCTTGCGCTTACTCCACGCTCTAACGGTCGCTGTCGACGTTTTTAGTTTTGGAATTTCAAGTTCCCAGTAAGCGTCGAATACTTCGCCAAGCGTAGGGACGCGCATGACGTCGACGAGACCGGCTTTTGACAGTCTCCTGCGCAGGTCGTCAGGCGTATGCTCCAGCCAGAGTTTCGTCCTTGGATCGAGCGGGAGGTTCGATTCAAGCGACGCGATGATCTTGTCGACCACTAGCGCAATCTCTTGCGCGTCTTCTTTTGTATAGTTTGACCCGAGCGAGAGCCAACTTCGGATCCTGTGCAGTGTATAGCCTATTTGATAGGCGGTTCCTTTTTTGCGTTGGATAGTTTTAATAGTCGCCATATATTGCTCCTATAAAATAGGCGACCACGATTTCGGTCGCCTATAAATAATGGATATTCGAATCTGAATCAAGACGTCTTATTAATCTCGAAACTCAACGACGGCAATGACTCGCGACTTGCCGAAGGTTTTCTTTAGCGGTCCGACAGCTCTTGAACCGGTCGGTTCTTCGTTCGTGCCGACGACGGCGAGATACTTGTTCGTGTCTTGTCGCGTCCCTTCGGCGTATCCGTAGACGCAGGCGAGTTCGTCGTCTGCAAATATCAATACGTCAGCGGCGTCGAGTTCATCGCCTACTCTGACTTCGTCTTTGATCTGCGCGATCCCATAATACCTGTACGACTGAGTCCAGCCGATACGTTCTCTGATGTAGTCTAACACTTCCCAGGGTTCTGCGAACGGCGTGAAACCGTCCTCTTCGTCATCGTCTTCTTCGTAAATATCTAATTCGTCTGTCATGACATTCTCCTCTGTTGCCAGTTACCGAGCATTCCTCGGTAACTGAAAATCACACAAACAAAAGCTCTCGTTGGTTGTTGACGTCGTCGACGAGCGTCCCCGTCGTCTCGTAGACTTTGAGCGCGTTAGTAAGGCGTTCTCGACTCATCGCGACGAACTCTTCGCTTTGCTCAATCCCCGTGTAGTTGTATCCGAGCGAGAGAGCGGCTATTCCGCCAGCGCCGGAGCCACTGAACGGTTCGAGCACATCGGTCGCGTCGTCCGGTAGGATCGGCGAGAAGCGCGTCGAATCTGCGTCTTTCGGCGTTCAGTTTCTCGAGTTCTTCTAAGACGTCCCCATTTCGAATTTCAAAGTTCATTTCCAGAGTCTCCTACCCATCTGTTCAACGCGTCCCGGCTGAATATATACGTCCTGCCGACGACTCGACAGGGGATCTGCTTGTCCTTGACTGCGTCTTTCAAGGATCGCGGCGATAGTCCTAAATATCGCGCGGCGCTCTCTAAGTCGAGCACGTCAGGAGCGTTGCGACGATACTCGCTGAGCGCTTGGAACTTGCGATCTTCTATGCGATCATTAACAACGGACATGATTCTATCTCCTCTTCTGTTAGGTCTGCTATATCTACTATTTCGACGCCGCCACTGCCCGACGCGATCTTCTGAAGTTCGAATCGGAATTTAGAATAGACGTTTCGAAACATCCGGCTATTGACGTTATATTTGCGAGCGGTCGCCTCGATCGTCATGCCATAGACGACGTCAAGGACAGGATCGAGACAGTCGAGACAGCCAGCATTGGCTGCAGCTCGTCGTATGACGGACAAGTCCTCGTCGCGGCGGTCGATCTCGTCGATTCTGTCGTCGACTATTGCGATTCGTTCTTCAAAAGGAGCTCGTTTCAAACGGTACTTACGACGCGTCTTGTTCTCGTTTTGGTACCAGCGAACAAGTTGAAGCTTGGTCCTATGCGCAAGCTGGGACGGTTCGAGCGTGTCCCAGAAGCCCTTTTCTTTTAGTTTCAGCAAAAAGAGACAAGACTCCCCGATTGCGTCATCGTACCGATCCCAGCATTTGTACTGTTTGCAGTACGACGAAGCGCAATGTCTTGCTAGTTTGACTAGGGAGTCGTCGTCTCGTTCAGCAGTCATACCTACCTCGCTCGTAATGGCGTGCTCTTGGTCAAGATCCGACCGTAACCGCCAAACCTTGGATTATACGGGTCGCTCATTTTCTGTGCATGGATCTCCTCATATCGTGCGAGCGCGTCCCCAAATAACTGGATTTCCTCTTTAAATACTCCGTTAGTCGGGTCCGGCTCGTCAAACTCGCGGAAGTCGAAGTCGTCTCCGCTTGTTAGTTGCTCGTCGGTTAGGAACCGATACTGCGCTCGACGTCGGTTCCCGTCTGCGACGTACTCACTTCGGACAAGCTTACGTTCACGTAAGGTCAAAATGACAAATTCGACTTGCTTAATCGAAAGTCCCAGTTCTTCGGACGCTTCTCGAATAGAGAACGGTTCATATTCGAAGCGTTCTTTTAATTGTTCGATTCTTTCTTCCGTCTTTGACTTCTTCTTGATCTTCGCGACTTTCTGCACAACTTCTGGCTGTTCGTCTTCAATTGGCGCGCAGCAATAGAGGACCCGGTATTTCTTAGGCGAAAGATACACTCGCCCGCTATACAATACGCCTGCTTCAACGAGCGAGTTGAAGAACCGCGACGCTTGCTTGTACTGCTCATCGAACCCGACATGGCGAGCCGCTTCTTGTGATGTGAACGGCTTGTCTCCGTAGATCGTTTGCAACTTCTCAGCCGTCTTTAGCCGTCTTTCGTATACTTTACTCATCTGACACCTCGTCATACTTCTTTCTCCTCTGGTAACTTGTAGATCGTGTACAGGATTCCAATCTGAAAGACTTCATGAGCGATTGCTTCGGCGATGTGCTTCTTCGGCGTGTTCTTCAATACTGCGCCTAGTTCCGTCTCTTCGAATTTCGAACGCTGGATGAAACGATCGGCAGAAACGGCGTCGAGCAAATGCTGGACGATCTTTTGGTTTCTAGGATTCGCATGGCTTGTCAAGTCCCATACCCAGTCGGGCGTTGAACCGTCGAGCAAGGCGTAGTAGTAGTCTTTGTTGTCGAGTAGTTCCGCGAGATCGTTGGTCGGGACGTCTACTTGACGCCAGACGCACGAGATCGCGTCAAATGGACAGCCCGTCGGTTCCATATTCATATCGTTACAAACGACTTTACAAGGTCCGTCTTCGCAATCTTTGCAGACATAGACGTTCAGAAACGGTCGGTCTTTTGTATTCATCTCTGCGTCTCCTGTTCCCAGCAACTCGTAATTACGGGGTTGTAGTCCTTGTAGATCTTGTACATCTGCTCGACGACCATCCGTGTCTCCGTCTGCGCGTGCGGCGTCAGGCGCTGGTCGAAGATATGAAACAGCTCGCGCGCGTTGTATTTCGCGACCCACTGGGTCGGTGCGACCGACGTCAGGAACCCTCGCGCGTCTTCTTTCCTTGCGCCGTCCTTTCGTGCTCGTTTGTATGCTGGGATCGCTTGTTCGTTATAAAAAGCTTCTGCCGGAGTCTCAGGACGTTCGATTACGAGCGGCTCGCAATGCCGGAGTGAGCGAGCGTTGTAAGACGCGCACCGGTATCTAAACAGCTGGTCTCGAACGAAGATAGGCGCCTCAACAGAAAACGTCGTCGAGACGAACTCGAAGATCGTCATGTGTTTATTGGCATATAACGCTCTGACGAGTCGCACGTCGTCGTCGTATGAGTAGTGCAGGTCCGGGTCGAACAAGTTGCTCAAGCCCGTCGAAACTCGCGCGATGTCGGCGAGCATGAGCTCCTTTATATCCTGTGCGATAATTCGTACTTGGATTTTCATTTCGTTTTTCTCCTCAATTTTGCTTTTTGTTTTTGCGTCAAATAAGGCGTCAGATGAAAGCGACTCATCAGCGCCTTGACCTCCTCTTGTTCGTCTTCACTCGGTTCGTAGAGCGAGAATTCCGTAATAATAGCCCCGCGTTCTACTGGCGGGCAGAACGTAACGATCAGCTTCTTGATATACCGGTCGTCAATGATAACGCTCTTCGACTTATATCCGTCAAATAACGTTTTGTTCGGGTTATCTATGTCCCGAACTAAATTGTTCGGGGGGAAAAAAAAGTTCCGCGCTTGGATCGGGTCCGTCGTTCGAAACTTCGGCAAGCCCTGTTTCAGGAGCCAATATTCGAGATCCTGCAAATACGCTCGATACTTGTCCGACTTGATCCTGCCTTTGACGTACATATCATTGACAGAGACTGTCCAGGGACTGTATACCCAGATCGGCTTCATCTTCTGCTTCTTACTCATGCGACGTCGTCCTTGACTTCGTAGATCTTCTTCCTGCCCGGCCCGTCGATGGCTTCCAGATACCCAATATCCAGCAATGTATCAAGAGCTTCTTCACGCTCCTGCTTGCGTCGACGCTGGAATTTGCGTGTGAATTGGGACAAGTTAAACGCGGTTCTGCCCAGCGTCTCGATCCAGTCGACGATCTCGCGTAAGAATTTCGACTGTTCCGTATCATTGAACCGGTCGGCATTAGCGCGGAATTTACGCATTTCGTAGTCGAGCAAGAGGACTGCGAGTTCTGCGCTGTCTTGTTCGACGACCATAGTTGACGTCGGGCCGTATTTCGACGCAGTGAACAGCAGTGCGTACTTCCAGACTTTCTCGAACGTCCTTGCCATCATCTCGGTCGACGTGTCGCCGTTATAGGTCGCTTCTTTGATCTGCTTCTCTACCTCGTCGTCATAGCCCTTGATAACGTCGAACGCGCCTTTCGTAAATGGGATCACAAACGGCGTATTCTCCGCTTGCAATTCCATATCGCGCCACGCTTTGATTCGGCTTTTGAAACTTGCTCCTAATGCAAACGGAGCGTTTGACGTCGCCTCTTCGTACGTAGTCGCACGCTTCTCGGAATAGGTTCGACCTTCGATAGTTGTGAATCGTGCGACGTACCCGTTGCTCAGGAGCGCGTCGCTTGCGGCGGCGTAGTATTCCTTTTGGTTTCCTGTCGCAAAGATCGTCAGACTTGGTCGGTCGACCGGTTCGGGTCGGTTGACGCCCTTTGCTTCTTGCGCGATTAGTTTCGGCAAATACGACGTGTTGTTTGCATTCGAGTAGAGTTTCAGTGATTCCGTGATGACTCCGGATATATTCGAGTTGTTCCGCACGTTTGCCATGACGGCAAGATCGCGCCCGAACTCGTCATGGATCCAGAAGATCTTGCGCACGCGTGCGATCATATTCTGCAACGCCTGCACGCTGGCAAACGATTCTGGGGCTGGTTCCGTCGGGTTGTACGTCTTCGAAATCTCAGCCGCGACGCGTCGGATCGCTTCTTTGCCCATACCGGATGGCGCGAGGAAGAGCCCGTAAATGTTGGTCGTTACGAGCGTCGACGCGTAGTTCAGCGTCAACGTTCTGCCGGTCAAGTAGGAGAGCGAGCAAAGCGCACCGAGGAACGCTCCTTCCGGCTGTGGTCGAATCGCGAGTTCGTTCGATAGCTCCTGGATCTCCTGGAGCATACCTCCGCAGTTATAGAGCTCGTTGGGGAACGGGATCTCTTCGACGAGCGGGTCGCGCAGACGCCGCACTTCGTTGCTGTATCCGAACTCGCCGAACTCGGGATCGTACGTCTCTATTACGCGTACGCTCTTCGCCCGGTCGGTCTGCTTGCTCCAATGCCGAGACGCAGCGGAGACGTCGCCGTCGAAGTCGAGCAAGGCGAGTAGTTGCAGGTGCGAGTAGCTGCCCCCCGGCTCGAGCGGGGCGGCGTTGGACGAGAAGACGTGGAAGTATCGATCCTCTTTATGCCACTCCCCACCGACTTTGTCCGGGACTGTCTGGCCCGGTCGCGCCCAATACTCCCAGGTCGCGTCGTCGTAAAGATGGGTCCAGCCGTGTCGGAGGAGCGCGTCTTTGCCCGCCTCGATTCGTTTGACATAGTCGGCGGCGGATTCGCCGTAATAAGGCGACGAGGACGACAGCGTTTGCTGATGCGGATGTTCAGCGAGACGTTTAGTAACGCAATTTATGGTCTCTGCTGCCGGAGCCTCGTCATAAGATCTAGCAAGATCGAGTAGTTCGTTTCGTTGTTCGTCGGAGATCGTTGGCACGCGTTCCCAGCAACCGTACAGGAGCTCGTAGCCTGGGGTCGGAGCGATGATACAGATCCCGCCTTCTCCGCGTGTTTCAATAGCGCATCCGTCTGCGACCGTCGCGAGTTTCTGGTTGCGTCCGCAATTTGACGCCCGGTAGGCAAAATGTATCCCGCCACGCTGGGTCGTCTCGACAACGTAGTCGGAGACAGCGTCTCCGACGCTGTCTCGGAACGGCGGATAGAGCCGACCGGACAGGTCGAAGTCAATGATCTCTAATCCGCCCGACGTCGAGCCGCAGACGACGCAGAGCGCGTCGAACGACTTGCCGTTCTCTGGAAACACTTCGTCGAAACTCGGTCGCTTTGTCGTGTGCTTCTTCCACGCTCCGACCGGTCTCTTCTGCGCTTTCAGAGCCGGGAGCACGTTGAGTCCAGCGTCGTAATACGCTCTTGCTATTTCTCGTAAGGTCAAAACGGCAGCTCCTCATATTCTCGTTGCGGTTCGAAACAGACGTTCGGACCGGCTCCTTCTGGCGGCGTGTGCAAGCCGAATTTTGAACAGTAGCTGTTCCGGTCGTCGAGATCGTCTGGCGACCAGTGGAAGCAGTCGCGGCAGGTGCGACGTTGCGTCGACGCTTGTTGTAAAGCCGGCTCCTCAAACGCTTTGAACTCGTCGAAGACGACGAACTCGTCCATAAACGAATCTTGTTTCGGCTTAGCGGTCAACGGATCAAAGTCCGGGACGTCGCTAAATTCGACCCATTCGATCGTTGCGAACCGCTCGCTCGGCTTCTTGCTTGTCCGGACCCTTGTCGGCGTCGCTAGCGCGCCGTTCGTCGCCCAGAGTACGCACGTGTCGACCGAATGCGGCGGTCGCGTCTTACTCTTTGACTTCCACCAGCTTTCGAATTTACGTCTCGGGAACCCTGCGTGTTCCGGACATAGCCATTCTCGAATCGGATACTCGAACGGCGTGTCGTGATGGTACGTTACCATCACGGTCGGCGGCTTGTCGGGCGAAGCGTCGGCTTTGTAATGAGCAGTATATTCCACTTCTGAGATCTCATATTCCGTAATGATCGGTTCTTCGTCTTTCGATAGGATCGCGGCGTCGCTTGCGCGTCCGAATAGCCGCTTGTTCGGATCGATCGGTCCTGCTGGAGTCGACTTCGGAAACACAGCGCCGCAGATCGGGCAGGTTGTGTAGCCCTTCTGGACAACGCTCATGCACGCTGGGCACGCCTTCCAGGTCTTAACCGCCTGCGCGTCAACGACGGGGAGGTCGATGGGGCCGTGTCTCTCGACGTTGCCGCCGAAGTCGAGCACAAGACAGTTCTTCTTGTCAGGAGCGCGACGAAGCCCGCGACCGACGATCTGCTGGTAGAGCGCGAGCGATTTCGTCGGTCGCAACAGCGCGACGCAGTCGACGTTCGGAGCGTCGAATCCGGTCGTCAGGACTCCGACGTTTAGGACGTACTTAAGCGGCTTCGCTTCGTTGCCGAACAGGTCCGACTGTTTCGACTCGTCTTTGAATCGTCGGATAATCTCCGCGCGCTCTCCGCTCGGCGTACTGCCGTCAACGACTGCGGCTTCCACGTCAGGATCGTATTCGGCGAGCAGTTTCGCGCATTTCCGCGCCGACGCGCGCCGATTGCAGAAGACGACGACTTTATGCCGGTCGAACGTCTGCTCGGCGATCTCATGACACGCGGTTTCGAGCACGTTCTTGCGAGAAAGTACCTTCTCGATTTCGATCTCGTCAAAATCTCCTCGCGTCGTCTTGACGCGTGAGAAATCGGGCGCTTTTCGCGCGTTTCGACTCACGACTGCCGAGAGCGTTCCGTCGGCGATGAGTCGGTCGACGCTTGCCTCGTAGACGATCGTATCGAGTAGTCTGTCGTAGTTAGTGTTGGCGTCGTCGTTTGCCTTATCCGTTACGATCCAGCCGCAACCCATCCGGTAGGGGGTCGCGGTCAAGCCGACGAGCCGAGCTTTTGGACTGATCGTTTTTTGCGCGTTAAGAAAACTCCGGTAACGACCAGTCCCTTTTGCCGGTATCAAATGCGCTTCGTCGACCACGATCAAGTGGAACTCGCCGAGTTCTTCTGCGCGCTGGTAGACGCTCTGGATCCCCGCGACGACGATAGGCGTGTCGGTCGTGCGTTCGTCAAGGCCTGCCGAATAGACGCCGATCAAGTTAGGATCGACGCATAGTTCCAGCTTGCTTGCCGTCTGCTGGAGCAGTTCCTTGACGTGCGCGAGAACGATCGCACGCCCGCCCCAGCCGACGACTTGACGGCACAACTCCGCGATCACGTGGGTCTTGCCCGACCCGGTCGGTAAGACGACGCACGCGGCTCCGTCTTTTACCGACCGGAAGTAGTCGAGCGTCGCGTTGACGGCTTCTTCTTGATACCAACGAAGTTTAGCCATTACCAGTACGCCCCTCCGTTAGAGGTTTGTTGAACGACTGGCTCTTGCGGCTGGTAGGCGCGAGGTTGCGCCGGAGGGAGCGGCTGATCCTGCGTCTGGATCTGGAAACGATCAGGAGCAGGAGCAGGTTCGGCGTTTCGGTTGACGGCGAAGTAGTCGTTGATCGTGTTCCGTTTAGCGCCGCCTTGGATCTCGACGCCGACTTTGACAACGAACGGTTTGCGATGGAAGAAACGCGAGTCGCGAGCGTCGACCTGTCCGGTCGCATGAGCGATAGACGCAACGCGTTTACGCGCGATCTCGACGGCTTTTGGGTTCGGATTCCAGAGGTTCATATAGTCCCTAACCCTCTGTCCTTTGTACTCGCCGTTAATGATCTGATAGTCAAATGCGAGGCACTTGTGCCCTGCGCTGGTTTTGAAGAGTTCTTCGTCAACGATCTCTACCATATACTCGCCAGCGGGGAGTGTTGAGTAGGCGCTCCCGAACTTGTCGGTGCTCTTAATGTCAAAGTCAAATGCGGCCATAGTTGTGCCCTTTCTAGATTTACGAAACTAAAATTAAATTTGAGATTGTTTGATGGCGTCAAGAACGACTCTCGCGTCGAGCGGGAGTTCGTCGGGGATGTTGTATCGTTTTTTGCCGACAGAAATCGGACTCGTCTCGGTCCGGACAACGCGAGGATTGTCTTGGTCCCCGCGCGCAGCTCCGAATTTGCGCGTGCCGAGAAAGACAATGTCGGCGTATTCGATTAAGAGCGATCGCGCGGTCTTGTAGAGTCGCGGAGTGAATCGTTTCAGCGAACTCACCTCAGGATCTGAATAGTCCTCAGCGACGGCATGAGCGAGCAGGAGTATGATCTTGCCTTGTAGATTCAGTTGGTCGAGGATCTTGACGATCTGTTTCCAGTACCCGAGCGCGAAGACATACCCCTTCCCGTATCCGATCCGTTCTATCGATTCAACTTCTTCGTTTTCACAAACAGCCGCCCAGATCAACTGTTCGAGCCAGTCGAGCGAGTCAATCACGATCGTCTGGAAGTCGTTCTTCTCGCGAACAAGCGCCGATAGATACTCGAACACCTGACCGAGGTTCTGCGCGAGCGGGAATTTTGCGCAGTCGACCTGACGCAAGCCGTCTTCCGTCTGCACAAATATCGGGGTTGGGAAGTTTGCGGCGAACGTCGACTTGCCGATACCCGGCAGCCCGTACATCATGATCCTTGGGGGAAGCTTGCTCGTTCCGTGCTGGATGAGCGATAGCGGGGATTGAGTCATTCTTACATCTCCTCTCGTTCTTTGTCTGTCATGTACCGCCAGAGGACCGGATCCGGGACAGGAGCGAGCGCTCCGTCCAAAAAAATCCAAGGGCCGGTATCGAGTCGAGTGCAGTGAAAGACGTATTCGGTCCCGTCGTTACTGCGACCGACTAGATGACAATACTCCGGCGGCGGTGTTTCTTCACTGATATACCATTTCGGGAGCTCGTTTTCCTTCTCCTTCTCCTGTTTGAGTTTTGCCTCTGCTTTTGCGAGCGTGTTTTGCATTTTCTTCTTCTTTCTTTTGAACTATAAAATAATTGATTTGGTCGAGAATAGATTCTTCTGATTCTTCAAAGACTGCGTCGAACGTCTCTTTCAAGTTGAGCTGGTAGTTTCGCTTCTTCGCGAGCCAGTCCTTCTTCTTACGATTCGATATGTCGCGTAGTTCGAGATATTCGTTTCGGAGTCGGAACCACTCGGTATAGGACGCGATCCAATTCATATGCAGAAGCTCGACGCACGCCTCGACGTCGCCGCCGAATTTCTTCGCGAGTTTCTGCAGCGTTGGGAATTCCGTGTCGGACAGCCAGAGCACGGCGGCGGAGTTGCAGTCGGACGGCACGTTCTCAGGGCCCAGTAGTCCGAACTTGTACAGGTCGACGTACCAGTCGGACCGAAAGAACTCGTCGGCTCGGAACTTGACGTCGGAGAGTTGTTCTTTCAGCGCTTCGGCGTCTTCGAGCGTCGGACTAGCGGAGGTCTTCTTTGCGGTCGTCATCGAAATAACCCTCTTTGAGTTTCATCGCCTGAGGAGACAGGCAGTAGGTGAGCGCGACGTCGAGTTTGTGCTTGACGTCCGCTTGTTTGTACGCGTCGGCGTTTCGGCTGAGTCCGTCGCAGTCGCTTATGTCAAGTTTGTATTCTTTCAAAAGAAACGACTCGACGCTTTGCTCGTCGGAGCCTCGAAGCCGGACAAAGGCGGTAGGACGCAATAGCCCGAGCGACTTGCGGCTGCCGAGTAAGGCGAAGACGGACTCGTCGATTCGGATCGCGTACTCGAACGGCTCGTTTGTCCGGTTGCAGTATTCGTCGAATATTGCGTCGACGAGCGCGGCGTGGTCGGGATAGAGCGTTATATCCGCAATGACTGGCTGGACGTCGACGGCTTTTGAATAATAGTGCGTCATGATTCAACCCCACGCTTTCATGAGGATCTTTACGTTTGAGAAGATCCGGAATTTAGGATCGTAACCTGCCGGAGCGTTAGCGAGTCGAGGCATAGAGAACATCATGTCGCGACTCGTCGCCTCTTTCGGCTCGTCGTTAGTCGCGACGAGATAGACGTGGTTTTTGTTTGCAGTCAATGCGAACGTCATCGCGTCTTCTAGGTCGGTAACTCCGTACTCGACAACACCACGCGCTTCTAGGACGCCGTGCGTCGAATAGTCGGAATTGCTCGTGAAGAACCCGAAATGAGAATAGTCGAAATTCTCGATGATGACTTTTGCCATGCTGACTAAATCTTCGTAGTCGTTCATTGTTTTGTTCTCCTTCTTACAAACGCGAAATGCATTGTCGTCTGATGAGTTCGACGAACCAGTCGACGTGTTCGTATTGTTCGCTAGTCTTGAATACTAGATCTTTCAAAAGCTTCTTTAGTGTCAGCTTCGCGCTCTCGACGTGCGAGTAGACGCAGTCGAAATCGTCGTCGCCAAGCCGATCGGCGTATTCCTTCCGGTACCGAATAGCCGCGTCGTACATCTTGATCGCATACCCGAGCTGGTAGTACTCGTCGCGTTTCAGTTCCTGCGTGTCGAAGAGTTCTCGAACGGCTCGAACTTTGTCGAAATACCGTTCGTATCTGCCCCGTTTGTAGACTAGCTCGTAGGTCAGAAGACAAGAGAAGTCGATCAAGCTGCCGAAGTCGAGACAGTAGGCGTTGTAGTACGCTGTACGCAAGTTAATTACTGCCGGATAGATCCCGTCTTCGTGGTCGCTGAACGCTTTATAGAAGCCGTCTTTGATCGTTTCGGACAGGAGCGACCAGCGGTCGCCTTGCTTGCGAGTCATTAGCTTGTCGAAAATCTCTTTCGGAAGCTTCCCATAGTCCTCAGGGACGCTAGGATTCAACGATTCGAACGTGTTAGGTATTGTCATCGTTCCCTCCTTTATTCTGACGCTTTTGAGAAGACGAGCAGTGCGAGGTTGCGAGCGTGTTTTTCCTGGTCGGACTTGCCCAAGAGGTCGCAGAAGACGATCTCTTCGAGTTCTTCAACAAGATGATCGCACGCGCAGTTGATGAGCCGGTCGGCAAATGGGAACTGGTTGCAGTAGGATTTCTGCGCGTGCAGTTTCTTTCTTTTGATCAACACCGAAAGAGCGGACGTTGCGAAGCTGATCCGTTGCCAGTCGAGCAATGTTCTCCGGATCCGGTCGACGACGTCGCGGCACTCGCTGATGACGCCGACGTCGACGTCTTCGCCGCGTAGTTCGTAGCTTTGCATTTGCTCGGTCAGGAAGACGGAGAGAACGAACGCTGAGTCGAGGTTTAGGTCGTGAGCTTTAGCATAGCCCATCCTGATGTACTCTTCAGCCTTTTGGGTTGCCAAATCCGACTCGATGTTCTCGTCGGTAACGAACGTCTCTGTAATATATAGTCGCCAGGATTCTGAAAGGTTGCGCCAATCTTCTGCGAAGATCCCGTCGAGTTCGTCGTCGAATTTCGAGACAGCACGATTATATTCTGCTGTTGTCATTATGTTTGTGTCCTTTCCTTCTGGGATCGGGTCCGGAGTCGCCGGGACGACTTCACAAGTTCCGTCTTCGTAAAAGTCTATTCGTTCAACAGTCATTGGTTATTTCTCCTCTAAATCTTTGTAGGTTCGTTAGTTCGAACTTGTCGGAATTTCCGACAGGTTTGGTTCGTTCTTCTTCCAGCGCAGATACTCGCCGTAAATGAGCCCGAGTTGGAACGCTTCTCGTCCGATGACGTCCGCGATCTCCTGCTTACTGTATTTGCTCAACAACTTCGTCTTCTCAGTCTCTTCGTCCCAGACGACGATCTCGCAGTCGTCTTCCAAGACGTTCCGAAACATTGCGAGGAACTGGTTGGCGGTCCAAGAGGGAGAGACGAGGTCCCAGAACCAGTCGGGGTAGGTCTGCGTCTCTAACCAGTCTCTGAACTGATCGCCGTTGCGAAGAAGCGAAAGCAACGAGTCGAACGGCGAGTCGACGCGCTGGAAGTGCGAATCGGCGTCGAGTTGGAACGGGCAGTAGTCGGGAGTCTGGAAGTTGTCCCCGCCCGTCGCGACTTTACACGGCCCCTCATGGCACTTCCGGCACGTGTAGACGACTTGAAACTGATCGCTCATGATCCCTCCCTGCACAAGTCAGGATTCGAGATCCTGAATAGTTCCGCCCGGACGTTCTCGTAGTCGGTTTTGTAGACGTCGTACGCTTGCTGGTACTCTTTACGCGAGCCGAAGAGACGCCGAACAAGTTGGTAGGTGAGTTTCAGCGACGAGTGCAGCATATCGCACCCAGCGAGGAATATTTGCGGCGGGCTTTCGTTGAAAGCTTGTTTCAACGCCCGTCTCGCTTGTTGGTACGCTTCGATCTGCTCTTCGTCTGCCAAGAGGAACGGCGGTAGTTCGTCGGAGTCGGCGTGTAGCGGGATCAGCTTGTGCAAAGCCATGTCAAAAGCGTGCGTCAGTTTGTAGAGCGTTTGCGCTTGCGTCTGTTCGGGGGTTCTTGTCAATGCGACCATTGCTTCTCCTTAGTCTCCGTAGTAGATCTTTCCATTCTTGAATACGGGTTGCTCATACGGGATCGGTTTCAAGTTCGACAACGGTTGACCGACGCAAGGAACGTACTCTTCGCCTTCGTTGTCGTAGGCGGTCTTGGGAAGAGGAGATGTAACATCAGTTTTTTCCTTGAGCAATTCTTTCTCG
>LSQX01015251.1_pt1 | contig 34729 bp, 35 predicted proteins | sample 654561 | NCBI WGS metagenome assembly LSQX01 (sample SAMN04489861, study PRJNA283612) | anaerobic digester metagenome | isolation source: 4 biogas reactors fed with cattle manure at either 37C or 55C with and... | place: Denmark: Kongens Lyngby | collected 2014 | reverse complement strand
AGGGACCGATGGGTTCGCTAAAATACAATCGCAACAACCAGACTTTGCGGTGATTGCCAACCCTCTCCCCGATACCGATGCATTTCAATTATTGCAAAGTGTAGCTAACGCAGCTCCTCAAGTACGAATGATTATGAGTCTTGAGTCTGAAAACCCAGGACTTGTTTCGCAATGCCTACAAGCAGGAGCACTGCATGTTTTAACAAAGCCTTATACTGCAGATGATTTGATAGAGATCATAAAAAGAATAGAGACAAAACCACCTGCATATTCAGCGCAAGGTCAATACCAACAGCCTCAAGGCGGTCTAGGTTATGGAGCACAAGATATGGGGCAAACAGGCGGAGGTTCCTATAGTCACAGTCAATTTAAAAACGCTATGAGCCAGTTTGCAAATGAACAAGAGTCTAGAGGAAGAGGCTCTTATCAAGATAGTTATCCATCAGGAGGCTTTAGCCCTGGCTTTAATCCGGGAGGTCCTGGAGGTTATTATAATCAAGAGCAACAATACGCTCCACAATTTCATCAACAGCAGCATGGGCCAGGATTCCAAGGCCAAGGAGGAGGCTTTAACCAGTTTCCTCAACAGCCAGGTCCAATGATGGACGGTGGCCATGGTCATCCAGAAATGGGTGGAGGAGGGTTTCCCCCACCACAGATGCCTCAACAGCATATGGGTATGCAGGGAGGACAGCCAGGCATGGGTATGCCAAACCGACAGCAAGGCGGTTTTAGAACATTAAAACAAACAATTATTGCAGTAAACTGTCCTAAAGGCGGTGTTGGCAAAACAACTATTAGTAAAGAACTTGCCATTGCATACGCAAATGTAAAAATTGGCGGACAGCCACTAAAGGTATGCCTGGTAGACTGCGATTTGGATTTCGGAGATGTGTCCAGTATGCTTAATCTGCAACCGTATCCCAATATCGTACACTGGACTTCCGATATAAGCCAAAGATTAAGAGAAAATCCTAAAGGACAGATTAGATATACTCAACAACAAATAGAGAGCAAGTATTTAATAACTCACCCAACAGGACTCAAGATATTAGCAGCTCCTACAACTCATTCAGACGCTTTAAACATAACTGAAAAGGAAATGGAGATTGTTATAGACAACTTAAAAACCTGTGATTTCGATGTTATCATCCTAGACACCGGCAACAACACTAAAGACTACACTTTAATTGCTCTCGATAAGGCGCAGATAATTCTTATGGTTGCAACACTGGACTTAACCACTATAAACGACACAACTCTCTTGCTTAATACACTGAAGTCTATTCAGTTCCCAGTAAGCAAGATCAGATTAATAATAAATAAAATGCCAAAGAGAGATAAAGACATTGATGTTACTGAAATCTCTCAAGTTCTTGGGGCTCCCGTTATAGGGATAATTCCGGAATTCCCAAGAATAAGGCAGCTTAACAATAGCGGAACGCCAGCTATGCTTGGTAGGGATAATGAGTTTTCTGAAGCTATTAGGAAAATAGGTAATACCATTATACCTGTTTTCAATAGGGCTATCCCTCCTCCTGGAGCAAGGGGTGGAAAAGAGAAGGGTGGAGGGCTCTTCTCTAGATTCCGTAAAAGATAAGATAAAAGTAGATATTTCCCATAAACGTCGATCCCTTCTCCTGTATCTAGGAGTTGGGATTGGCAGTTTGTTATAAAGTGAGGTGATTGGATGGCAGGAAATGAACTGTTAAGAGATAGAATAAAACAAACAAGGGATTATGACGCACTAATAAAAGAAAGATCTTTCGGACAAAGGCAAGACGCTAATCATTATACTGATAATAAGGCGACTAGAGAACAAGAGGCTATCCGTAGAGTTAAAGAAAGAATAAATGCTTTGTTCGGTGAACGGATTCTGACAGAAAGCAAAAAAGATGAATTCAAGCTTTTAATGCGTGATACTATAAACGAATTGCTCGAACAGGAATTCGGTATAGAGATGACTTTGGCTAGACGAAGGGCTATGACACAAAGTATATTGGATGATATTTTGGGTTTTGGTCCTATACAGGAGTTATTAGAAGATCCAGAGATAACAGAGGTTATGGTTTCCCGATGGGATAAGGTATACGCCGAAAGAAAAGGTAAACTTATTCTGGTGCCAGAGATAAGCTTCAATAACGAAGATCATTTAAGAGCAATAATTGAAAAGATTGTCCAGCCCATAGGTAGGAGGATAGATGAATCTGAACCGTTGGTTGATGCAAGGTTGCCAGATGGTAGCCGTGTAAACGCTACAATTCCGCCAATCAGTCCAGATGGTGCTACTCTTACCATTAGAAAATTCTCAAAAGAAAAACTTACAGGTGAACAATATTTACAGTACGGCTCACTAGATAAAAAAATGCTAAAGTTTCTAGAGTTAGCTGTAATTAGCCGTTGTAACATCGTAGTAAGCGGAGGTACCGGTTCTGGTAAAACAACTCTTCTAAACATGTTGTCAAATTTCGTTCCTCATTGGGAGGCTATAGTTACAGTAGAAGACTCTTGTGAGCTTCAGCTTTATCAGCAAAATGTTAGGCGACTAGAGGCCAGGCCTCCATCTGCCGAGGGTACTGGTGAGGTGAGTATAAGAAGATTGGTGAGGAACACCCTTCGAATGAGGCCGGACAGAATAATAGTTGGTGAGATAAGAGATGGTTGTGTGGTTGACATGTTCCGTGCTATGTCTTCGGGACATGATGGTTCGCTGACCACTATTCACGCCAATAGTCCGAGAGATTTAATTGACGCTACCCTTCCAATTCTATTCGGAATGAGCGATATGGAGTTCACCGAAATGGCTCAAAAACAACAGATTTGTTCATCTGTTGATCTTATAGTACAAATCCAGCGTTTTAGAGATGGTACGAGGAAAATAACAAATATAACCCATGTAGTTGGAATAGGGAAAGACGGCGCAACAAAACTGAAACTTAAGAATATAGAGCCTGACAAAATCTATCTACAGGATATTTATAGATTCCGACCAACAGGAATTGATGAGAAGGGTAATGTACTCGGTAAATATGAGGCAACAGGTTATATCCCCAAGGATATAATTAACAAACTAGAGAGTATCGGTACAACTATCCCTTATGAAATCTTTGAGCCTGATAAAGAAAATAACGAATAAGCGTTAAAAACAAACAGGAATTAGGCCTGGAAAGGGTGATATTGTATGGCCGTTAATCCGGAACTAATTGCCATATTAGTAGGCGGAATAGTAATATTTTTAGGATTAATCATAATGTCGTTAAGGCGTAGAAGAATAATCGAACTAGAGAAAAGGATCCAAGTAGACAGAGAGCAAGTAGCAATAAGACAGGCAATCAAACAACTTGAAATCGAAGAAAGCATACTAAAAAAGGAAGATTCTCTTTCTTGGCTTGAGAAAAAGAAAAGAGAGTTAGAACAGTCCGGAACAAACATTACTTTGCCTGTGTACCTTACAATTTTAGTTGCTTCTTCTCTGCTAATCTTTTTCGTTGTATACAAAATCCTTGGAATTGTGTTCTTTGCACTACCATTTGCATTGCTAGGCTTTTATTTTCCAGAAAAGCTTGTGAAGGTGAAATTGGAAAAGAACGTAAAACATTTCAATGATGAACTTATTAAAGCATTGCGAAGAATGGCCTCGGTAATGCGTTCAGGCGGTTCATTGAAACAAGCACTAGACGATGTTTCAAGGTCTAGATCTATGCCTACTGCTATTAGAATGGAATTTAGTAAAGTGTTGTCGGACATGGAGTATGGGTTGGCTATTGAAGAAGCACTTTACAAGCTCTATGAGAGAACTGGCAGTAAGGATGTTCAATTTCTTGCTATTGCAGTTGAAATCCAAAGACAGCTTGGCGGTAACATAGCTCAAACCTTCGATACTATCGGGGCTACTATCAGCAATAGAAGGCTTATGGAGAGTGAAGTAAAAGCAACTCTGTCTCAAATCAATGCCACATCTAACATTCTCTCTGCTATGCCTTTCGCTATTGGAGGACTGATTTATGTGATTAGCCCTGATTACTTCGAGCCTTTATTTGAAAGCCTGGCTGGAAGGTCCGTGTTTTTGGTGTGTATTATGTTCATTTGCGTAGGCGTCGTTGTGATTAAAAAGATGTCCAAAATTGAAATATAAGGAAAGGGGTGATGGGTTTGGAAGGATTGGTGTCAGTACAGATAATATCTGTATTAGTAGGGCTTTTAGTTTTCTCGACAGGAAGCTTGATAGTATCTATCGTTAGGAATCCCAAAAAAATATCTCTGCAAGAACGACTTATAAACCCTAGAGACCAGGAAAGGCGTGAGATATTAAGAGAGGGTAGTTACTCGGATACAAAATACGGAAGATTTCATCAAACCTATATTGGTCCTTATTTATCAAGGCATCCGAATATGCTTAAGCGAATATCCGGGTTATTGGGGCTAAATATAGATGTTTTAGAAAAACAGATACGAGAAGCAAGATTGGAAAAAACCTTTACAGCAGAAGAAGTGGTTTCTATGAAGCTTTTAGGGACAGCGGGGATGATTATATTCTTGATTGCTGCCTTTTCCCTAAACTTCAACATGCTATTTGTTCTAGCAGCAGTTATATGCTATATGCTTGGCAGTTTTATCCCACAAAGAATGATTGATCAGAAAATTGCGGAGCGAAGGGAGCGTATTGAGGACGACCTCCCAGATTTTCTGGATTTAGTGAAATCAGTAACGGAATCAGGGTTGGTAATCCAGGAGGCTCTTAATAAAGTTACTGCAAAAACAAGAGGTCCTTTAGCCGAAGAGTTTAGAGCGGTTATGGTCGAAACAAAGGCTAATGGAGGACAGTGGAGGCTGGCCATGGAAAACATGGCTTTTAGAAACGACATAGATAATTTATCAGATGTTGTATCAGACATATTAATAGCTTATGAAAAAGGAACTTCAATAACAGAGACATTAAAGAAAGAAGCGGATATGATGAGGCAGCTAAAAAATACTCGCTTCCAAGAAAAAGCAAGAGGGTTAAGTGTTAAACTCATCATTCCAATGGCTATTTTCAGCTTTTTGCCACTGCTTGCGTTATTACTTGGCCGGATGCTGATACAGCTGGGCAGAAACCTATCCTAAAGTCAAAAGTTTACAATAAAAGGCTAAACAGACTTGATTTTAAAAAAAATCATGTTCTAGTATTTATATTAGAATAACTTGCAATTAATTTTGGGGGTGAAAATTGTGAGAAATCTCATTAAAACATTCATAAAAAATGAAGACGGACAAGGGCTAACTGAATATGCAATCCTAGCAGCTCTTCTAGTTATAGCAGTTATTGCTATCCTTGGAGCTCTTGGTGGCACCATGAAGGATAAATTTTCAGACATTAATAATGAACTGAAGAACGCTAAACCGAAGAAGTAATACCATTGATACAAAGCCCCTTTTGCAAGGGGCTTAAAATATCTTTAATTAGTGGAGGGAAGAAGAGTGAGCTGGATTGACATAGTTTTGTCTATGGCGGTACTTTATTGTGTTTATACGGATATTAAAACAAGGAAAATTAGAAATTATATAACGTTTCCCTTAATGGGTGTCGGTTTAATCTATAACATATTTGTTGCTGGATTAGATGGAGCTATATTCTCTCTTAAAGGGATGCTCCTTTGTGGAGGCTTAACCCTTCTGCTGTTCTTCGTGAAAGGGTTTGGCATGGGAGATGTCAAGTTATTTATGGCAATCGGTTCAGTAAAAGGCAGCGTATTTTCATTTGCTGTTATAGTGTACTCGCTTTTTGCTTCAGTTGTCTTGTCATTCCTTTTTAGTCCTCGAAGGTTTGTGAAAGCAATTAAGAATATATATGGGATGGCTATCGGACTCTTGTATAGGAACCCTTACATGATAACTAAAGAAGAGAGTGCTCTGGCAATGCCTTATGCGGTTAGTATCATGTGCGGACTTATTTTAACTTATGTATTCGGGGGTGAAATGTTGTGGTCAACTATATTCGGAAAATAAGAAAAAAGGTAGAGAACAAGAAAGGACAACAACTTGTTGAACTAATCGTGATCCTGCCAATAATCATTTTATGTATTGGGATTATTATAACGTCTGGTCAGTTGATATTTGCGAAAATGGCGTGCCAACTCGCTGCGTTTGAGGGTGCAAGAAGGGCCGTTGTTATAAGCAACTATACCACAGCTAAAAATACAGCAATAACAAGATCAAAAGAACTTATGAAAACAGCTATTGGGGTAAACCAAAGCTCTATTAAAACCAATTTCGGTGCTAGTGCCGCTAGTTGGAAGAAGCCTAATATACTAACCTATTCGGTTTCAGCTGATGTTAAAACTCTATTCCCTGTAATAGGACCTGGATTTAAGTTTCAAGACACGACCACGGTTACGGGGAGTATTGCATTGATGATTGAGCGAAATTAAGGCGAAAGTGGGGGGTGTCGAATGAGCGGAATCATCTTCAAATCGTTTAGAAATAAAAAAGGGGAAGTTCTAGTTTTAAGTATGTTGGTCATAACAATTGCTTTGTTGCTAACAGTATTACTTGTTGATTTTGGACTAACATTTGCTACTAAAGCCCAGGTGCAATCAATAGCAGATGCCATGGCATTAGGTGGAGCAAGCTATGGTAACGAAGCCTATAAAACTCTGTCTGCTGGGAAAAAAGTAGCAATAGTAGACGACAAGTTAGCTGTACCCAAAGCGCAACAAATATTAAATGCAAATAAAAAGTTTTTGCCAAATAGGGCTGAAATTATCACTACTGAACTGAACCCTTCAGGGAAAAAGATAGATGGTAAATCTATGAACTGGAGAGATCAGTATTATTCAGGAAACTTCACTGTCAGGCTCACAAGCAGGTATAAAACAATGTTTTTAGGCGGAGATAAGAAGAAATCATTGTTAGGCGCAAGTATACCTGAAATAAGGTTACAAAGTGAGTCTAGAGTAAAAGTAACACCCAAGTAATTTTAACAAGGGGGTGGAAAAATGAACAGCAATGAAACTCCTGATTATTCAAAGCACGAAAAAATAAAGAAAGAAATAGACGATACCATAGAGAAAATGAAAAAGCGGGATGAAAAGGTGTGGCCAGAGAAAAAATACATGGAACTTGTATCAAAAGAAGGGCTGCCAGGCAAGTTAAAGAAAAAAGAGGAAGAGCAAAAAGATAACACGACAAGAATAGCAATATTAAACACTGCAATATGCTTAATATTATTAACCATAGCTTTTATGATGTTTCGACATGTTGTGTTAAAAACAGGGGGGCAGCTTACAAGACAGCCTGTGCAGCCTACTATCACAGAAGAAGGCTATCAAGCAATTCATAACATAGAATTCAAGATTGAGAATTGCTTTGTAGAAAATAATGCTTTATATATAGAGCTAAAAGTCTCAAATAAAAGTGAAAACAATTTTTATACAACTGTTCGAAGTATGTACTTGGTAGACAAAGATGGAAAAGAATATTTACCAAATGTAGAAAAAGGGAATATACCAACCAATTTCTATGGAAGAAGAATTGAGCCACAAACTGAAGTATATGCTACTATAGCCTATGACGGCATAACGGAAATAGACAATAAGCTTACTCTTGTGATCAACAACGTATCAGATTCTTATCATTTCATATGGGACTATATGATCACATTACCCGAAAATTAAGCCATTACATGATTGTAGTGGCTTTTAATTTCCTTAAGTCTGGTAAATAAAAAAAATTACATAAAATACTTGAAAATGTAAGGGATCTTTACATATGGTTAAAATACCAAACAGCGAGGGAAGAATTGACCACATACCACATGCTATCACCAAAGTGTGGGGGTATGTGTTTATCATAGATTTAATTCCGTGTTACGCCCTCGAGGGTTCGAGGGCTTCAGATAAATAAAAATGAATGTTCATGGAGGAATTAAGATGCTAGAGATTTTTGGAGGAAAAGGAAGTATTTCTTTAATAAGCAATGTAATAGTGATTGCAGGGGTCTTAATGGCTCCCATCGCTATCTTCTCGTTCTTTAGCAGGCTAAAGAATGAGATGAAGAGGGATGCGGGTGAGCGATTTGAAACAGCCGCTCAACTGCAAAACTCAATTAACTCCATGATGGTGGCGTTCGTGACTGCACTTATGCGACAAGGAGTTCAGCAGGGCCCTCGAAGCGGTGAAATAAGGCGAAGCTCCGAATACGAAGACTGGAATCTTTATGAAGCGAATGCACTTATGCGACAAGGAGTTCAGCAGGGCCCTCGAAGCGGTGAGATAAGGCGAAGCTCCGAATACGAAGACTGGAATCTTTATGAAGCGAATGACTATCGCCATCTCCAACTTCCTCCTGGCACATCACCAATGCTGGGAAACAGTTACAGTCATCATGTAAAGAAAAAAAGAGGAACAGGGTTTCTGGTTGGTTTATTAACAGGATTTTCTGTATTTTTACTGCTAACACTAATAACAATAGTTGTACTGACAGTAAAAATGTAAAATGTAATTTATTTTATTCGAGACGAAACAGGCGTACATTTAATTTAGGAGAGATTTTTCTCTCCCCCCTACATATAAAGCGAAATAAACGCTTTTACGGAAGCAGATTAAATTGTTTACAAATAATAAACAATTACATGTGAGGATTTCTCCTTACCTTCCAACATATGCCCGCTACGTATAGCGGTTTTTTTATTTTAGCCCTTCCTACTTAATGACTCAATTTTCCGTGTAAGTCCAAATTTACTTGAAAATTATGAGATTGATTATATATCTTTTAATCAACGCAAAGTAACAAAATTTATGAAGAAGAAGGGGTGTATTAATTGAGTAAATTTTTAGAAGCTACAAACTCTCTAGATTTAACTATTGAGGTAAATGGAAAGAAAAAAAAGGTTAAATTGGAGAAAGACCAGTACTACTATCTGGAGAGATCAAAGGATAGCAATGTTCCTGTCATCAAGCACGACGCACTAATTAGGATAGCCGATAAGAACGGTATAAGGATTGACAAAACATTTCTAGAATTTGGTCAGTTCCATAATCCAAACAATTTTTGCTTTATCCATCGTGCTATAAAAAAGCTTGAAGACGGCACCATCATAGACGAGGTTGGTGAAGCAAACCCCAAAAATCTCGATAATGCCATAGGTGGAGCGTACCCGGCTATTATGAGTAACAAAAGGGCTCAAGACAGGTTATTAATTAGGCTCATGGGACTCCAGGGACAGGTCTACTCCGATGTTGAGTTTGGTACAGGCGAAAGCATGTCTGAATCCAGCAAGGAAGAAATAGAGATGACCGCTGAAGAAGCGAAATCTCTATTGGTTGACTATGGCAGCTACAGGAAATCTCCAGTGACACTGGAAGAGCTAAAAGAAAAAGCACCGGAAGATTTTCAATGGTTATTGAAGACTTATAGGGTAGGCCCTAGGAGCAGTGAAAAGATGAAGAAACTGCATTACGGTGCAAGAGTGCTAGCAGAAATATAATGGGGGATTTCCCCCTCTACATACCAGGGATCTTTGTATCCCAAGGTATTTTAAAGATGAAAAAGGAGGAGGAAATTCTGTGGCAAAGTATCGAGGAAAAGGGAGTATCTGGAGTAATGCGTTTAAGAGTGGTGGGGTAATCGAGGGTACTACTCTAAAAAATGGTACCAGAAGCAGAGTGGCTTTGAGCTCTATCAACACAACAGGTGTAGCAACAATAGCTTATAGCTTTACAGCTGCAATTATGGCCATCATACAGCAAAGAGTTTCTGCAGCTAGGCTTACTGACGGGACCTTCTGGCTTGAGTGTAAGAGCAGCAGGATTCCTACGAGAAAATATATTCTACGATATAACGCAGCTGAAAAAGCCCTTCAGGCTGCGGTGCAGGAGAACGGCGAGCCAATCGCCTACGAACTAGCGAATGAATCTTTTGCTCATTGGTCGATATTCGTACCTAGAGTCGTGCAACTCATTACAGAATCCCCTACCGGAGAGTTCGCTAATAATTTTAAAGAAGTGTTAAGGCAGTACAGGGGAGAAGGTGCAATCACACGGGCTCATGAGATGTATGTTTTGAACGACTACCTATATGAGTCGCAGCATGAATATATACAGCACAATGAAGAAGTAAAATATGTGCTGCACGATTTTCACACGTTGCGTATAGACACAGATTATACCCCTATGCTCAATGGCCGTATAGGAGAGTTTAAGATTAATGAAGTTGAAAAGGAAGCCGCTCCAAGCAAGTCTAAATCTCGATCAAAAACGTCGAAGAAGAAAAAGGTTACCACTGGTTATGACAGATATCATTTAGAATGGGATAGAGAACTGACAGAAGCAGAAAAGATGTTGATCCCGAATCTTGATTTTGAAATATTTAAAGTTCCAGAAATTATTGAAGAGCTGGCATATATAATTAAGGAGGAAATAGATTCAATTAAGCCTGTAAGAAATCTTCTTTTATATGGCGATGCAGGAACAGGAAAATCTACCAGTGCAGTGATTTTGGCACAATTGTTAGGGTTGCCATACAGATTTACAAATTGCTCCTTGAATACAGAGGAAAGCGAATTCTTTGGCACATATAAGCCTAACGATAAAGGTGGATTTGAACTTTCAAAACCTCCATTTGCTGAAACATTTGAAAAAGGCGGAGTTATAGAAATTCAGGAGCCGTCAATCTTAAAGTCGGGTGTAGCGGTGAAGTTTAATTCCGCCTTGGATGATACCAATATGATAATACTTCCGGATGATACAGTAGTACCAAGGCACAAAAACTGTATAGTCGTGATCACTACGAATATAGATTATGCAGGATGTAGTGAAATGAATGAAGCGGTTAGAGACCGGTTCAGCTACAAAATACAGATGGAGCTGCCAGACACTAGCGATCTTATTAAAATGGCTATGGAGCAAAGTAGAAACAGTGACGCTACTCTTGCTCGCAAGCTGGTGGATGCCGTACAAAAAATTGCTTTAAAAATTGAAGAGGAACAAATTGGCGGCAGTTGTTCTACCAGAGGATTGATTGATTGGGCCAGGGATATTAAATACACCAAAGACCCGATAAGATCAGCAAGAAGAACTCTGCTCGCTGGTGTTTCTTTTGAGAAGGAAATTCAAGAAGAGATAGTAGACACTATTTTAAAGCCGATGTTTTAATCACAAGGAAAGTCTCTCATGGCTTTCCTTCTTACATACCGAAGATGTGCACAGCCACATCCAAGGGTTTTTAAAGATGAAGGAGGAGTTTTATGAGTTATTATGTGAGGAGCAGACTTGACAAGATCAAGTCCGAAATAGACGAAGTAAAATTCTTGTTGAGCAATAGCTACAGATTGTTTCTGCAGAAAATTGTTCATGGGGTAACTGGCCGCTATGATTTGAAGGTTATCTTTTCAAAAAGGGTTTATACAGACAACGAAGTTATTGCTGTAAACCCTGTTCATAAGTATGTTATGAAAATAAAAAGGCTGGCGAAAAAAACTTTAGTTATTCTAGGGCAATTGGCCCATGAAATATTTCATATTATTTATACTGACTTTTCAACTCTTAAAAGGGTAATGGAGGAATATGAGAAAAAGCTAGATGCTTTCAGGCTTATGGAACTGCATAATTCTCTTAATGTTATAGAGGATTCAGCTATTGAGCTTGCTGGAACCAATTATTATACCGGTTCATTTAGGCAGGCTATTATAGCACTTAATGAAAATGCTTTAGAGAATATGCCCAGCCTTGATGAAATGGCAGAACAAGGAGCCCCACGGCTTGCTATATTTAAGCAAGCATGTGCTATGTACTGTATATTGGGAACCTTGAAGGGAGAACTCCATGATTCAGAGCTTATAGAGATGTTTGAAAAAGCCATGCCAATTCTTGATAAAGGAAGGCTGGAACCAAACACAGAAGGAAGATTTAAAGCTGCTGAAAAGCTATATCGTTTGATGGAGCCTCTCATAAAAGAAGCCGAAGAACGTGGCGAAAAGATGAGAGCGACAGAAGAATTCCAGTATGTGAAAAATAAGGAGATAAGTAGTGGAGGCTCATCCTCTGAAGTTATAGAAGTTCCCGATATAAAGAGAGATTTTTCCGAGGAAAATAGAGAAGAAATTAAAAAAATAATCAAAAAAATGAAAGAGAAAAGTACTCTCGAAGAAACTAAAACAATGCCAGGCAGTGATAAGACCCTGGACGAAGACAGTTTAGGCACTGATGAAGGAGTAGATGGTAAAGAATCCGAAGAAAAACCAAGTAGCGGTGCAGATGATTTTGAAGACGGTTGTGACAGTAAAAAAGCTGAAGGCGGAGATGCTGATGATGAGGAAAGTGCTGATGGTACTTTAGAAGGCAATGATGAAAAAGATGGGGAAAAAGAAAGTTCTACTAAAGATTCTTCCACGGAAGGTTTGGAAGAAAAGAAGCATAAAAGAGAAGATGAAGACACAGACGAAAAGCGGGAACTGGAGGAGCTTTTGGAAAGTTTTGAGGAGCAATTAGAAGATGCCTTTGAAGAAGTGGCAAAGGAGGAATATGATAAGGAAGAGCAGAGAGAGCAGGATAGAAAGATTCATGAATTTGCTCGGAGCGTAAAATTTTCAGAAATTCACAAACACATTCAACCAAGAGCAATAAGAGACTTTGAAGTGGATGAATATGTTATAAATAAGTATAATGAAATTTTTAAGCCTATCAAAGGTTTATCAAGAAGCCTCACTAAAAAATTGAAAAACATTATTAAATATAATGAGGAGCTTAAACTTACTGGACTGTCAAGCGGCAAAATTAACCCAAACCAGTTATATCGTCAGGATAAGCTAGTTTTTTATAAACGAAGAGGGAAATCAGATGAGGCGGATTTGGCAATTGTGTTGTTAGTGGACGAATCTGGCTCAATGGGCTGGGGACGGCGATTCAGATACGCCCAACAAGCAGCTATGCTTCTATATGAAGTATGCGCTGCTCTCAAAATCCCTTTAGCTGTTATAGGGTTTGATGCAGCACATAGGGGTGACGAAGTTCGCCATCGTCATTATGTAGACTTTAATAGCAGGGATAAAAGAGAGAAATATAAACTTGCATATATTGACTACCATTATGAAAACAGAGATGGGTATTCAATAAAGTATGCGGGCGAATATTTAGCTAGAAGACCAGAAGAAGATAAAATTCTCATTGTTATATCGGATGGAGCTCCAGTACATCCCTCCCGCAGAGATTCTTATTCCGGGATTCTAGGTATTCAGGATTCTGGAAGAGCTGTAAAAGAGCTGGAGAGAAAAGGCATTAAGGTTTTTGGTTTGGCAATAGGAGATGGAAAAACACAGATAAAAAAGATTTATACGAGAAATTATATAGACATCCCGGATCTTAAATATTTACCTGGAAGACTTGTAAATTTAATAGAGAGAAATCTTCTTAAATAATGAAGTGGTTTTATAACCACTTCATTTTTGTTGAGTAAAACTTGAAATACACGGATTGATTTGAAATAATAATGATAACTGTAAGATTTCTATTAAAAGAAAAAGAAGGGGGATTGTATGAAGAGCAATTTAGCTATCAGATTGATAATGGACACAGAGAATAACAAAGCCTATTTGTCCATAGAGGGGAAGATAGAAGATGCAACAGACAAAGATAAAATAAAGCTACGAGAAACGCTGACAAATGCCTTATCTCAAGTTATTGGCATAGATACCTCTTCTCAAGAAATAAGCCCGGAAATAGTGAATGATTTTGAGCCTGCTCCAAGCGAAACACCGGATTTTATTAAACAGGAGTTAGAATCTAAACATGAGGAGGTAGAGCCAGTAACACAAGAGCCCATCGAAGAGCAGGAGAATAATAGCCTTCAACCAGAGGCCGAGAAACCCATGAAAGAGCCAGAAGAGCTAATGGAAGAGTTCTCTGGAAAGGGGGAAGTGAAATTAACGTTTCCTGCTAAATATAAGGGGTTAACACCTTACCAAGTTCTTTCTCAAAACGGGGAAAGCGGATATAGCGAACTTGAAAAAATCATACCTGTTCTCGAGAAGAACAAGGAAAAATACCCCAAAAACATAGCAGTACTAAAAGAGATTAGGGAAGCACTTGAAGACTATATAATACTCAAAGAGAAGCTAAACAGTACAAGCGATGAAGGGTTGCATGTAAATAACTTCGATAAAATAGTGGCGGAGATAAAGGCTATGGGCGACGAGGTAGTAACAGCAGTTGAAAGATTATGTAGATCTAGAGGAACTTCTCTCCAAGCTATAATTAATAGTAGAGATGAAGCGGAACTTTTAAGTGTGTATAAGGTCGTTATGAAGATAAAAAATGAAATGGAGGAAAGTATCAAGTAAGGGAGGTTGCGATGTTGTGTGGACACTTGATAAGGTATTAAGATCTCCTCAAATGAATAGGGTTGCAAACCTGCCCTATGAGGTGAGTGTTATCTTGTATGTTACTCCCGAAAGAATCCGTGCCCTCAAAACATATGACAAGGTAGGAACGGAAAAAGCAGTGGAGGTGCCGGATATTAATGATGTGATTAAGGGATGTAAGGAAAATAGAACGAATAAGGTTATCCTGGTTCATAATCATCCTCCAATAAACGGAGTGTCTGACGCATCTCCCTCGGAGGATGACATGATAGCAACAACAAAGTTTGAAAGCGAACTTCGTAAACTGGGAGTTATTCTGCTAGACCATATTATAGTATCGCCCAAAAATTATTTCTCCTTTAAGGCGAACGATCTTATATGAACTGGCTGTGGATACCCACAGCTATACATATTAAAGCCCTACGGCTTTAATTTTATCTCTAAAAAAGGTGGTGAGACCATGAAAAAAACTGCAATTGTGATGTTAATAGTGTTTCTCTTTACACTATTTCCATTGAATGTGCTTGCAAAAGACCTTCCTGATCCCAAACTTCCAGAAATGGAACCATTAGAGGATCCAGAGCTATCAAAAGATTTCAATGAACTTATAAAGGAACTTGAAAAGCAGGGTTTCGGGAAGTTCGAAAATGAACCTGGTAAAAAAATAAGCCTTCCCAATGCAGCTACGCCAAAAGGCACTGGGAAAGACGCTACTGATAAGTTTAAAGAAGATTATGGGGATATGAAAAACGATCCGAACCGCCAGCTTAACAAAAATGGCATTATACCAGATGATAAGCATTTTGAATCTGTTTACGACTTTGGAGAAGCTAATAAAGAGAACTTTGATAATATAAGGGAAGCTAACAGGGACAGAATGGCCAACCTTATGAAAAAAGAACTGGATAAAAGCTTTTTATGGGATTTGGAAAGCATAAAAAAGGATTTTAGTAAAAAGTTTTTGTCTGATGGCCAAATTTCAACTTTTCTAAATGCAACCCCCAAACAAGCTGGATGGGACGAGGTTAAAAGAAGATCCTTTATCGTCCCCAAGATGCCAGAACTTAAAATGAGAGACCTAGAAGATATGGTGTTTATACCGTTTATTAAAGGCAATCATTCTACTACTTCTCCCAAAAAGCAGGCTAAACCACAAAAGCAATCGCAAAGAGCAACCTCGACAGTTACTCAAAAAGCTACACCGCCTGCCGCTAAATCACCAGCCAAAGTACATGGCATGATGTCTTCACCCGTTGTGGGACCTGTTCCAGAGAAAGAGGAGGGATTGGACCCGGCACCAAAACCAGGGTTTAACCCATCTCCTGTAGCTGTACCTTCACCTGCAATGGCTAAAAAAGAAACGTTCTGGGATAAGACAAAGAATGTAATGAACACAGTAGGTAGTACTGTTAAAAAAGGAGCTTCATGGGTAGGTGAAAAAGCGGTAGCGGTAGGAAATGCAATTGTAGAGGATGTAAAAGCTGATCCTATGAAATATGTAGGTTTAGCTGTAGTAGCAGCAGCATGCTTTGCAACCGGTGGAGCTGCGGCTGCCTTTGCAGCAGGAGGCGGAGGAGCTTTAGCATTGATTGGTGGCTAGAGTGTACTAGTCTTGTGCCAATAGCCAATAAATCAAAAATGAAAAGAGGTGATACAACTATGAAAACGATAAAATTCGGAGCAATAATCGTTATGCTTTGTTTAACTATATTGTTTTCAGAAGTGTTGGTTTTTGCAAGCGAACTGCCTGACTTTAAGCTGCCTGAAATGGAACCCCTGGATACACCCGAACTATCAAAAGATTATAACAAGATGCTCGAAGAGTTGGAAAAAGAGGGACTTGATAATTATAAATATGGTGTAGATAAAGAAGATTTAATAGCCCCCGATGTAGAAGCCCCAGAAGGGACTGGCAAGAAAGCTTTTGAGAAATTTAAAGAGCGTTACGGTGATATGTGGAACGATCCAAACCGTCAATTGGATAGGTCAAGCACAATACCGGATGACGAATTCTTTAAAGCCGTTCGTGATTTTGGGAAAGCTAACGAACAGAACTTCGGCAATATCAGCAAAGCTGATAGGGAGGCAATGTCTAACCTTCTTAAAGGGAAATTAGATACAAGCTTTCTGCGGGATATGAAGCTTGAGAAAGAGAGGGCAAGCAAGAAACTGTTAAACACCAAAGGATATTTAGCTGGTACCAAAAAACCTGCTGGTTGGGATAGTGTTAAACAGCAATCCTATGTTGTAAAGAAACCAAGCCTTCCAGCAGACCAGGTGAAAAGAAGTAAAAGCATTTTAAACAAAAGTATGATGGAGTTGGTTTGGGATAGTATAAAGAGAAGTGTTGGTGATACTGTTTCAAATATAAAGGGAACTTATGATGACTTAAAGAAAATAGAGCAAATTCTAAATAACAAAAACGCACTATCTGATAACGACCTGTTAAAGTATCGTGAGTCAATTAAAAATTACAGTAAATCATTGCTTCCATTTGTGCTTCCATTTGTCAGATAAGCTAATAGTGTGAGGAGAGATCGTAAACCGATCTCTTTTTTTTACTATAATTAATTCAATATATACCATGTCATTCGTAAAAGTTGATTAAAGTTAGATTTTGTGCTATTCTATAGTAGAAGAAAGGCGAAGGAGTTGATGTATTTTTGAGCAAGGTAGTGATACTTGCTGAAAAGCCTGATTTTGCTACGACATTAGCCGCCGTTATTGGTGGTTGTTATATAGATGGCGTAGAGCTAACGCCGGATATGCTTACAAGCAAAAAATACGAAGGCAAGATAAAAAGTAAAAGGTTTAAAGATGGTTTTCTAAAAGCAAGGCTTGATGGTAAAGAATGTGTAGTAACATGGGTATTTGGCCATCTAGCAGAGCTTAAGCAAGCTTATGACTATGATCCAAAGTATAGGGTTTGGAAAGAAGACATTTTCCCCTTTATTCCTAACGAATATGAGATTAAGATAAAAGAAGAGTCGGGTATAAAAAAACAGTTTGAGCTTATAAAGAAGCTTTTTAACGACAAAGACACTGAATATATAATAAATGCTACAGACTCGGATCGTGAAGGGGAGCTTATTTTCGAATATGTATATAGGCTCACAGGATCAAAAAAGCCATATAAGAGGCTATGGATAAGTTCTAAAACCGAAGAGGCGATAGAACAAGGGTTAAAAGATCTAAAAGATGGTTCAGAAATGGTAACCCTGCAAAAAGCAGGTAAATGCAGAGCGATTGCCGATTGGTTGGTAGGAGCGAATCTAACTGCTATTGCAACCCTCAAGTATGGTGGATATAAAAATATGATTAGTATTGGTAGGGTACAAACACCTACACTGGCGATTATTGTAAACAGAGAAAAAGAGATTCAAAACTTTAAGCCAGAAACTTACTACGAATTAGTAGGTAAGTTTATAACACAGGAAGGTGAAACTTACCAAGGGGTATGGAAAAGAGGAAAGAAGGATAGATTCACAAAAAAAGCCGAAGCCGAAGAGATTTTAAGAAAAGTTAAAGGCAAAAACGGCGTTATAGCTAAATATATAGAATCACGGTCAAATGAGGATCCCCCACTACTCTACGATTTAACATCACTCCAGATGGATGCAAATAAGCGGTATGGATTTTCTGCAAAAAAGACACTAGATTTAGTACAAACACTTTACGAAAAACAATTTCTAACCTATCCAAGGACGGATTCCAGATACTTGGGAGATGACCATAAATCGGAGATAAAAAGGGTTATAAATGCTATAGATGATAAATATAAACGATTCAAAGATCAGTTATTGAGTAAGGGGCTCTCATATCCCAATAGAGTTTTTAACAACAGTAAAGTCACAAGCCATCATGCGATTATTCCCACTTATAAGACGCCAAAAGATTTAACATCTGAACAGCAATTAATCTACGATATGGTTGCAGAGAGTTTATTGATGGCTTTCATGCCAAAGGCTGTATGGTCAAACACCAGGATCGAAACCACAGTTGAGGGGGAAGTTTTCTATACTTCCGGCAAAACATTGATTGAAAAAGGCTGGAGAGAATTAGGTGGTAGAGGTAAGAGTGAAGATGCCCTGTTGCCATTATTAAAAGAAGGCGACTGGGTGACTGGGAGCAAATACGAACTTTTATCGAAACAAACAAAAGCCCCATCAAGATACTCTGAAAACACGTTGCTGGCTGTAATGGAAACGGCAGGAAGGTTCGTGGAAGACAGCGAGCTTCGTGAAGCTATGAAGAAAAATGGTCTAGGAACCCCTGCAACAAGAGCAGATACTATAGAAAAGCTTGTTCAGGTAGGATATATCAAGAAGAATAAGAGGATCCTTCTACCTACGGAGAAAGGTATAGAGGTAATCGAGAAATTACCCATAGAAGACATTAAATCCCCTTCCATGACGGGTGAATGGGAATATAGGCTAAATTTAATAGAAGACGGTCAGCAAGACGCAGATAAGTTTATCGAAGATATAGAGAAATATGTTATATCAACTGTAAATATACTGAAAAAGCATAAAACACAGTCAATAAAAGTTGGAGCGGAATCCTTTGGGAAATGCCCAAATTGTGGCTCTGATGTAGTTAAAAACAAAAAGGGATATGGATGTTCTAACTGGAGAAATGGTTGCAAATTTCAACTTTGGGACAATCCAATATGCGGGAAAAAGCTTACACAAGCAAACGTAAAACAACTCCTTAAAAAAGGCGAAACAAATCTTATAAAAGGCTTTACCTCAACAAGAACAGGTAAAAAATTTGATGCAAAACTGGAGCTTATTAAAGACGGGAACGGGAAACTAAAGTTTAAATTTGATTAAAGATTAAATTCAATAGCATAAAGCCTTTCGTCAAAAAGAAAGGCTTTTTAGGTGGATTTTTTGTGCCAAAAACGAGGTGGTCTACACCCTTTTTCGGCTTACATAGCAGGACAATGCTATGAAATTTCGAAAGGGAGTGGTCTTATTGTCAAACACAGCAATTGGCGAATGCCCGATTTGTAAGGGAGATATCATTGAAACCCAAAAAGGGTACAGTTGTTCAAACTGGAGGAAAAAAGGGTGTAAGTTTGTTATATGGAAGAATTTTTACGGAAAACAGATAACAAAAGCGATGGCCAAAGCACTTATTCAAAAAGGGCGAACCCACGAAATTAAAGGTTGGGTTTCCAAAAGGACAGGAAACTCCTTCAACGCATATCTAAAGCTGGATATGGTAGATGGAGAATATAGGGTGGTGTTCGGCTTCCTTAACTAAAAGATAAAAAAGAGGAGGTGCGTAAGGATGACTGGCTTTTCAAATACAAGTCTAGCTCTCCTAGGGGCGGTTGGTGCATTAACCTTCTCTTTGCTTTCCACGAAGACGATTCAGTATTTTGTCGGGGTTGGTTTTTTTGCTATTGCTTTCCTGCTTGCATATGCCGTCTCGAAAGATTTGAACATTAGTATGCTTGCAGGTATGCTGTCGGGATTTTTTGTAGCCAACTTTTTTAGATGGGTGTTAGACACCGACATATATTCAGCTATATTTTTAATCGTCATAGCTACTATTGGTGTGTTACTGCTCATTACAATACTACTAAATCTTCGGTTGAAAATAAACATACCAACCCCAGGATTTTCAGGACTAAAAGGATTGCCAAATCCTAGAGTAGGTTTGTCTCAACTTAAACAGGCGATTAACTATTTAAAATAACAAAGGATTGAAGAAAGGATTGATAATATGAATATCGAAAAAGAAACGATCTTGACATATGAGAATATTCTTTCTGGAGGGCAGAAGTCATTTTCACCATATTTTTTCCAACCAAAACATAGGATGGCAAGAGTAGCTACGCTTATCAAATATTTAATTGAAGAAAAACTACAGATAACTCCGGAACAAGCTCTTGAAACACTCACTCTTGATAGTATGAAAGAGTGGAGGCTTGATCCTATAATTAAGTATGTAGATAAGCCGGTTGAGTTTTTAGCAGATGATGTTCGTCATTTGGTGTATTTCGCATACCCCGAACTGCCAAAACCAACAGAAGAAGAGTTGGCAATTATGGCTTACAAAGACGTTCTCGAAGGAAGGCGAAAGACTTTCCCAAAGAACTATTTCATAAATGGTCATCTGGGAGAAAGAAGGGCTATTACTTGTTTTAGATACCTTTGTGAAGAGATACTCAAGCTAGATAAGAAAGATATCGCTAAAACCTTTAGCGGAACAAAAGGATTGCAAATTCTATCGAAGTATAAGCTAAAAATCATCATGAATGTTGTTTTCTTCTCAATGGTAGATCTGTTAGAAACTGCTTATGAGAGAGAGTTAGAATATAAGTAAATAAATTGTCACGTTTTGTCGAACAGAGGGCTTAAGAGCTCTCTGTTCAAAATATGTTATGGCGATATAGAAAGGTGGGAAATCCATGAAAAGAGAAAGTCTTCTAGTTTTGCTATTAGTTTTCGTACTCCTTTTGATAGGATGTGCTGGTAAAGAGGAAATAACTGGCCAACAAATGGTCATGGCACAAATAGAGTTTACGGAAAGCTATTTTTCTATCATGGATGAAATAGCTGAAGTTTATAGCGAGTATATAGCGTTCAATATATCCGAACAAAACTTTAAAGAGCATATAACAGAATACTTAAAGCGCATAGAACTTGAGGAAAAGAGATATGAAGAATTTAATGAAAAATATATTCTGAATCCGGAGAACGTAGACAAAAACGTTCTACGGGCCATAGCACTTTCAGAGGAGGCTCGAAGTCTTGTCAAATCAGTTCTTGAAAAGACAATTGATAAAGGAAGGGCACTTCCACGGGAGGAGTTGCTAGAGCTTTATATTGAGAGAGCAGGGAAAATCCAGGATATTATGGATGAGTTTAAGAAAGTTGTAGATATGATAGAATAATAAATTTATAATGGCGGTATAAATTGAATGTTACGGAATATTATGCTATAATAAAGCCAGCAAATATAAATAATGGCCAATATAATTACGGCTAGTCATACAAGATTGGCAGGAGTTGATTAAGTGGCAAGATTAACGTTCCGTTACTCAACAATGAATGCAGGGAAGTCAATAGAGGTGTTAAAAATAGCGCATAATTACGAAGAGCAAGGGAAGACAGCTTTACTTTTTACACCGAAGATTGACAACAGATATGGTGTAGGAAAAATAACAAGCAGGATCGGCATATCAAAAGAAGCTATTATTGTAAAAGAAGACACTGATATATTTTATGAGGTGTCGATACGCAGATTGGTACTTGAGAAGATAAGTTGTGTTCTGATAGATGAAGCGCAATTTCTATCCGAAGAACATGTATATCAGTTAACTAAAGTAGTAGACGACTTTGAGATACCAGTCATTGCATATGGACTCAAGAACACATTTAACAACGAATTATTCGTAGGAACAAAAGCACTACTTATATATGCAGATAGGATAGAAGAGGTAAAAACTGTATGTTGGTATTGCGATAGAAAAGCCACAATGAATATGAGGATAGATAAGAAAGGTAATGCTATTACAAAAGGCGAGACAATTAAGATCGGTGGCAATGAATCTTATCTGCCAGTATGTCGGAAGTGCTATAAAGAAAAAACCTCAATTAGTCGGGACGAGGAAGCGGAGAGAAATGTGAGAAGGAAAAGGTTAAATAATCACATAACCTCCAATTCGTAAAGTCTACGATTAGTGGGCTTTTTTGTTTGTTTAAAACAATATGACGGTTTAATAAAACAATAACTCTTAACAGAAAGAGGGGATATTTGTGATCTCTTATAATTACTATGGGCTTAATGATACTGGTGAAGTTAAAGAGATAAATGAAGACGCATTTAATGGAATTATACACAACAATGTATTGTTTCTTATGGTAGCGGATGGTCTAGGCGGAAAGGAAGGGGTTCCGCTTCCCTCGGTGATTGCTTTGAATGAAATGCAACGACATATAGAGAGGCATCACAAAGGGGATGAAGCAGAATACTTAAAGGAATTTATAGAGCAAGGTTTATTTTGGATTAATAGAGTACTCCTCTCCTACAAGAGGGCAAACGACACTCTTTACGGAGGTTTTGGCACAACTCTTACAGTGTGTGCAATAAATAAGAACAAGGATATAGTGGTTGGCCATGCTGGGAACACAAGGCTGTATATTCTCCGAGATAGTATGCTTACCCAGCTAACAAAAGACCACACCGAAGCTCAAAGATTGTACGAGGCCGGAAAAATAAAAAAAGAGGAGTTAAGGGATCATCCGGAAAGAGCGACTCTCACAAAAGCATTAGGGGCTTGGGAGGAAGTAGAATTCGATATTTTTGGAGGCCGACTCTCAAAAGAAGATATTATCCTCTTATGCTCTGATGGGGTTCATGCCCTATTAACAGATGACGAGATTCAGTCTATTTTACTAGAATCAGGTGAGAGCAAAACTGCATGTGAATGGCTGATCCAGGGTTCAAATCAAAGAGGCGGAATAGATAACAGCGTTGCGCTAATAAGCTATGTAAACTTCTAGGGTTTACAGCTATACAAATCAAAGCATAGAGGGGATGGTAAACTTGAGAAACAAAATATTCACTATATTGGGGATATTACTTGTTATCGTAACTATAGGATCTTATTTTCTATTTGATATAAACATTAAGCAAAACAGCCAAGCGATGGGATCAGATATTCTCATTGCAAGAACCAACATACCGGAAGGCACAATAATTAGAAGTATAGAAGAGGCAGAGAAATATTTTGCTGCTCGAAGAATTACGCAGGCTGAAGCGGTGCCTTCTTCGATAAAAGTAAAAACGGTGAAAAAGCAAGATGAAAATTTCCTCGATAAAATTAGGGTGTCTTTTACACCTGAAGAGTTGGATGTGGACAGAGAAGATTTGGCAGCTTTAGTTAATAAAAAGATTACGGTAGATATTTATAAAAACCAGCAAGTGTTAAGCGTTTATCTGTCAAACGATACAGTTGAGTTTCAAGAAAATGAAAGGTATTTTGCAGTTCCTACTAATTATATAGATTCAGTTGGTGCGGAAATATCAACCGATGATTATGTGGATTTATGGGTGCACTATTCAGGAGGTCATGAACAGAAAGGAACTTCAGAAAAAATAATAGAAGCTTTGAAGGTTGTTAAAGTAAAGGGAGCAAACAATGAAGAGGTAACAAACAATGGTGGNNGTGGTGTGGTCCCCAGCCTTGTGATTTTTAAGATGACGGAAGATCAAATCGCTGTCGTAAGTAGGAAAATGTACGAAGGCTCACTATTTTTAACTAAATGGGGAAGAAAGCCGACCACAAAAGCCAGGATAGTACTAGAGGAAATGGAAGAAGGGGTTGAAGAACATTATCACGAAACAGAGGAAGTTGTTCATGAACCGGGTGAAAACGATGTTGAGCTTGAAGGGTTAGACATAAGCGGGGAAACCGAAGACGATATTGTAGAACAGGGGGATGTTGATAATGACGAACAAGCTGAATAAAATTATCACTTTATGGTCACCTGTTTCTGGAATTGGAACAACATTTACAGCAATAAACATGGCGAAGAGCATGGGAGGAAAAGGAGCGAAAGTAGCACTATTTGACTTTGATCTTAAAACTCCGGCGACACACATCTATTTAGATAATAAGGACAGTATCCATTGTATAGACAACATAATCCCATTTACAGCAGGTGGAGTGCTGCAATCAGGAGTACTAGAAAACAATATTCAGGAAGTTGAGGGTTTCAGTTATTTAAGAGGGACTAATTCGCCAAGACAGGCCCAGTATATAACACCAGAAAGTCTTGCTTCTATTGTTGATACTGCTATGGATATGTTCGACCATATAATAATCGACACTCATAGTATTTTGGATAACGCTGGCACTTATGTCGCCCTAAAAGGTGCAGACCAAATCTATCTTCTTACAGAAAAAAATGCGATAACAATACAGCAATACAATGCTGTAAGGAATTTGATTTCAGAAACCTTTGATACAGAAAAGTTCAGATTGATCATAAACAAAGAACAAAAAAACGTGTATATGACCAACGAAGATGTCGGCAACTTTTATGACATAGAAAATTCTTACGAACTACCGCTATTGGACGCAGAGTTTATCAACTCAATTAATCAGGGCAGATGGTTGTCACACCTATATAGCGGTAAAAAAGCCGTAAAGCAATATGCAAAAAAGATGGATCAATTAATTTTGGAAGGGGTTGGGCTTAATCCAAGCAAGCAATCTAAAACAAAACGCTCTTTGCTAAAGAGATAGAAGAGGAGGGATATGGTGGAGAAAACCCGATTCGACATAAACGATGTTATTGGAAACAGAAATGCAGACCTCAAAGCAGATCAGGCATTAATTGACAGGGCAACAAAGATTGTTTTGAGGGATATGACTGAATACAGGGGCACTGCTAATGAAATGGAAATTCATAACGCAACCCTTGCTAGGTGTGCAATGGGTGATAAGACCGCTCAATTACACGTTAAAGCAATGATAAAGAAGATCATCGAAAATGACCATAATATAGCACAACCGCCATTATCTGATCAGTTGGTGGAAGAGATTTATGCTAACAATTACGGACTAGGGGTAATTGATGATCTTTATAATGACGAAACCATAAATGAGATTTGGGTAAACGGTTGGGATCAGGTTTGGATCGAAAAAGAGGGTATTAAGTACCGCCTTAAAGATAAAAAGTTTAAAAATGACGAGGACATTATTCGTATAATTAGACTACTCTTACAGTTCGACAAAAAGGATATAACAGTTCAAGAACCCATGCAAGAGTGTCGGATGCTTGACGGTTCCCGTGTTACTGTTCTGATTCCGCCAGTATCAAAAAGGCCAAACATAAATATAAGAAAGTTTGAAGCTTTTGATGTTTCAACAGAAAACTTGTTAGAGAAGGGGACTGTAACACCAGAGATGGTTGATTGGTTGTCCAAAGCGGTACGGGGGCGATCCAATATGCTAATTATCGGTGAGACCAGCTCCGGGAAAACATCGTTTCTCAAATGGCTGGTAAGTCTCATGGATCCCTCTTTGAGGCTTGGGACAATAGAGACTAACTTCGAACTTAAAATTGATGAAAAATATACTGACAGGAATATATTCTCATATGAGGAGCATCCAGAACTGAATATAACTATGAGTGACTTATTTAAAAAATGCTTGCGTTCCTCTCCCGACATTATCATTTGCGGAGAGGCTAGGGGTGAAGAAGCAGATGAACTTATTCGTGCAATGCGGCGTGGTCATCCTGGATCAATAGGCACCATCCACACCAATAGTCCAGAAACTACGATTGATGACGTGGCGGAGATGATAAACGAGGATGGTAGAAGAAGAGATCCAATTCAGTTAAGGTACAGAGTAGCCTCTGCTTTGGACTTAATAATACAAATAAGGCGATTCACTACAGGAGACAGAAGAATAACTAGAATCACTGAAGTGATAGAAAGACCTGAAACTTTAGATTATGTTTTGAACGACATATTCAGATATGAGGTAGATCCTCAAAATCCAACAAAGGGTTGGTTTAGAAAAGTAGGGCAGCTCTCGGAGAATATGAAAAGGAAACTTATTTATTACGGTGTGCCAGAGAAAGAAATTCAAGGGATGTAAGGGGGGATATTTATGTTGCAAAAAGTATTAGTTTTCTTATCCTCGCCTTACAACATCACCCACATCATGCTTCTGCTTACTGGGATTTTGATGATTTCTTATAGTGCGGTCGGAAGAAAGATAGAGAGAAGCAAATCTATCATTTCAGGGAGAGCTAGGAGAAACCAAAGAGTAAGGTTTTTAGATGAACTTCTAGATAAGAGTGAGTTTATTAGGAAACATGAAGCCGAGTTTAGCAAGCAAGCTTCTGTTCTGGATATTGTGCATGATGCAAGAAGGTATACAAAGATAAAAATCTATAGCGGGCTTGCAGGTGTGGCTCTCTCTATATATTTAAGGAATATATATATCGCTATTCCTTTAGCGATAATAGGGATCAATATCCCTACAACCATTATTGAGATGAGGCTTAAAAAACGAATCGCACTATTTAATGATCAGATATTAGAAGCTTTTCAGATATTTATAACGGAGTATACAACAACCAGGAGTGTGCAGAAAACAATCGTTGAAATCTGCCCAAAACTTAAAAACCCTCTCCGGAAAGAGTTTGAAAGGTTGGGCAGAAAACTAAACTCCGGAGAGCCTGTAGAGGAGAGTTTTCTAGAGTTTGCCGAAAGAACACAAAACAAATGGACTTTAATATTTGCGCAAATGATGATCACCTATTTCAGAAACGGCGGAGATTTTACAGAACAACTACTAAACATTACAAAGAACATCACAGATGAGAAAATATTGTTAGAGGCAAACACGACAGAGCTTTCAAGTATGAGGCTTATAAATATAGTTATGAACGCTCTCGTTCCTGTTGTGTATATCTCGAATAGATTTATCAACCCTACGGATGCAAAGATATTTGTTGAAACTGGGGTGGGAAAAGGAATTATATTCGGAGTGGTTATCGCTTGCTCTATTAGCTTGTATCTTGGCAAGAAGATAACCGAGGCATAAAGGGGGTGCAAAAATGGGACTTGAGCTCTATTATTTGTGGGGTATGAGGATTGCCATCGTGTTTATATTCTTGGGAATTCTCTTGCCGAACAAAAGAAGAAAAACCATATTAAGCAAGGCTATTAGAAAAAGAAACAGTGTTTATGTTAGCGACACAAATAAATTCATTCAGTTTTTGGACAGGGCTACGGAGAACTCCTTTTTAAGGTCCTTTATGCTTAAGGAAGATTCCGATGAATATATAAAGCTAGAAAACAAGATTGTTCAAGCAGGTGGGATATGGGGTTTAACACCTAATATAGTACAACTATTTAGGATGATATTTCCTGCAATGGGCTTTGTGTTCATGCTTTCGTTCTATCTCATAAGGCAAGCTACTGTTTCTGTAAGTTTAACCCCCTCCTTTATGGAACAGATAGTTGATGAGCAGGATGTATTAGGAGGATTTCTACAATCCAAGGTTGATGTATCCACTGCTGCCCAGGCAAGCGGTTTTCAGGTGAATTGGGTTGTTATAATGTGGATATTCATATTCTCCTTGCTCTTATATATGCTTCCAAACCTCATAATTGATTTGCTGATTAAAAAGCGAAAGGAGCTTATGAGGAAGGAACTGCCTATTATAGAGACCTTTATAGTTATAATGCTAGAAACAGGATCCTATACAGTTTATGACATTTTAAGAACCCTGCTTGATACAACAGTATTCTTCAAGCCCTATATAACCATGTGTCTTAACGAATACTATGTAGATCCAAACAGGGCAATTCAAAACATGGCTGATAGGGTGCAAGATGAAGAATTCCAGGTGGTGTGCAACAGCTTAAAACAGGCTGTAGATTCGGATAAAAGACATACTGCTACGTTTATGAAACAACATCTTGATCAGATAAAGAAGATCCAGGATCTACAAAAAGAAGCGATGATAAAGAAGAAACCGCTCCTATATGTTTTCTTGTTAGCACTACCTCTAATGAGTATTGTGGTCATTTGGTTCTTCCCATGGTTTACAAAAGCCATGAAAATGTTATCGACAGGTTTTTAAAAAAAGTTATAAAAACACTTGAAATCTAGATGATTCTTTGCTTATCATCATAGCTGCATAGAGCGAAATTAATTGCTTTTGAGGCGTTAATTTTCATCTTTGTTGAGAATACAAACTTTAGCAAAGGAGTGGATATATATGTTCAAAAGACTAATAAAAAATAAGAGAGGTTCCGAGATTGTTCAAAACCTAATCGTTATTGCAATTATGGGAGCCCTAGCTATTACCGCCATTGGTTTTATTTCCAACACCCTTAAAGAGAAGAATAAGACCATTGTTACTAGTATAGAAACTAACCTTGAAACAGAACATCAAAATGCTTCAACAAATTAAAATTAATTGAATGAGGTGATTGACGTATGCTTAAGAAAATCTTCAAAGGTAAAAGAGGTTCCGAGATTGTTCAAAACCTAATCGTTATTGCAATTATGGGAGCCCTAGCTATTACCGCCATTGGTTTTATTTCCAACACCCTTAAAGAGAAGAATAAGACCATTGTTACTAGTATAGAAACTAACCTGGACACAGAGTATCAAAACGCTTCTTCTAATTAATTAACTGCAAATGAGGTGATTGACGTATGCTTAAGAAAATTTTCAAAGGTAAGCGGGGTTCCGAGATTGTCCAAAACCTAATCGTTATTGCGATTATGGGAGCTCTTGCTATTACCGCTATTGGTTTCATTTCCAACACTCTTAAAGAAAAGAACAAGACTATTGTTACTAGCATAGAAACCAATTTGGAAACAGAGCATCAAAATGCTTCTACTAACTAATAGCAGGTGATACTAAAAGCACAGTAAAACGAGGAGGGGATAGACATCTCTTTCTCGTTTTATTTTAGAATACAGTTGCAACTTTGACATAAGGAGGGGTGGGAATGAAAAGTAAAATCACTTTTCTCAAAAACATAATTAAAGGGAAACGTGGAGGCAGTACTCTTTTAGAGATAATGGTTAGTCTAGGATTAATCACGTTCATATTATTCTATCCGATTGCGACCTATTCTTTAGCACAAAAAGAAAATATGCTAGAAGATATTCTAGCAACTAGTATACAGATGGTTTCTGTGGAGGGTGGATTAACGGACAGGGTAGAAGATGTGATATTTTTAAACCTCGAAGCAAAAGGATTAATCCCCAAAGACAGCCATGACAAACCCGAAATAAGAGAAAAAATACGGATCAAATCCAATGCAGATGCCAGAAAAGGGGATATTGAGAATCTGATATACAGGGATGACGATGATCCGAAGATATTTATCGAGATTTGGTATCCAGCAAATACCGAGATAAGTCTTATGAACGGACTTTCGAAGATAATTGGAGCCAGTGGAAAAACTCTTCCGTTTAGGGATCAGGACGGGGATGGTAATTGGTATTACAAGCACAAAGGTTATATATTGAGCGAAAAAATTGACTACTAAAAGGGAGGTGAGGATGTGTTAAAGAAAAAGATAGCGGGGAAAAAGGGCGGAACGATCATTATAATCGTGATGATGCTGGCACTGTTGTTTCCAATCATAATAATGGGGATAATCGACATAACCAATGTCTTTAAGATTCAAAAAAGGTTAAAAACTGTCCTCAACGCTTCTGTTAAATCTGCTAGTTCCAGAGTGGACTGGAATTACGTACCAGATGGTGAGTTTAAAATAGATAGAGCCAAAGCAGAGGAAGTGTTTGTAGATATCTTTAATTCCAATATGGAAGTAAGTCTGGAAAAAGAAGAGGATTATTATAAGTGCGAAAGCGCAAAGTCTAAAAAGCCCATACGGTTGTACTTCGATGTTTATAACGAAAGGCACGAAGGCGATTATGTTAACTTCCCTAAAAAAGATGTGATTCCTCCCGAAGTTACAAGCAGACATTTTTACACACCAGTTGATAGGCCAACCGCTATCGTAATAGCAAAAGTGGAATATAAAACATCTCCGCTTCTTGGAGGGAAGGTTTTAGATATTGTTCAGTTCGCATCCTCCCAGCTTAATATAGCTCCGGATGTGGGAAAAACCATTGAAAGCAATATCGGCGAAGGAAGTTTTAGTGGTGGAGAGCTTAATGTAAACCCTAACCTAATAGGTCCGGGAAATGACTATACATCAAGCAATTCATATTTTGAGGTTACAAAAACCAGTGATAAGTTAAACGGCTATCCGGTTTTTAAAGTACAGAAGAAAAACAGCACATCTTCTCCCATACAGATAGGTACGATTAACATTGCTGTTGGAGAGGTGTATACCGCCTCTGTATGGATAAAAGCGGATAAGCACAGTGTGATAGACTATACATCTCTGTTAGGGTTTTATAAGAACGGAGAATCTCTTTCGACGACACAGACTTCCAAGGTAGGAGAATGGGTCCGTTTGAAAGTAACACTTAAAAACGATTCGGGTAATGTCTTATCTGGTGTAAATATATATTTATATCCTTCAAAACCAAACGGATCTGTAACCTATTTTTCATATCCAAAGATTGAAAAAGGGCAGGTGGCTACAGATTGATGACGTTAAATATATTAATTCAACTACAAATTATTGCTAGGAGGTGAAATGAGAATGAAAAAATTGAGATTAATAGTGAGCTTAATAGCTATATTTTTATTAATCTTTACAAATACGGTTTATGCAGTTGAAGAAGATGTTCAAGAACAAAGAGATGGGTATATTAGTGAAGACACTTATCTGGAAGATTTAACGACTGAACCTTTTATTAAAATTTTTCACGAAACTCTTTCCGAAGAAGTAAAAGAACAGCTTCGAGGAGAGTTTGGGGAAGATATAGAATTTGTACCCAGGGAACCTCTGGTAATATATGATCCTATAGGCGAGTCTTATATTATTGACAGGTCTGTGGATGTCGTCAGGGACGGTGAGGTGATATATACCGAGGAGATTTACAATTTCCCGTTCTTTGACCTGCCTCCTGAAAAGACTCCTGAATTGAAGGCCTGGATTGATGAGATGCTAGGCGAAGAAGTAAGGGAGAATGTTTATAAGCTGAAAGATGTATCAGATGAAACCATAGGTAAGATAGCTATGGTCGCTGTCCAGTATGATATAGATAATGCCTTGGATTTAGGAACGGAAGAAGAAAGGTTCGAACAAATAATGAAAGCCTCCAGGCTCCAGGACTTAAAACGGTATTCGTTACTATGTGGAGGAATTTTATTAGGAATCTTCGCAGTTGTATTGGCAATAGTCCGGGTCTTTAAGAAAAAAAAAGCTGTAGGAAAGGAGCACATCAAAAGGCTTGACAGGAAGAAGAGGTTAATTGCAAAGCTGGGAATCTTCATTATATTGATAAATATTATTATCCCGACAACGGTAGTCAGGGCCAATCAGTTTATTTGGAGGAATGACAATTACAGAACCGGTTATGCCTCCAATCCTATCAGGACTCCCGTTCACAAAAGTGCAACCTTGAGCGGGTTTGGCGAGGGAGGAACCCCTCTGATTTACGGCGACAATAATGCATACACTTATGATGCGGACAATAAAAGGCTTCGAAAAACCAATCTTCGAGGGCCAAATTCAAAGGTTGAAAAGACCGTATCCGGACTGCCTGAACAGCCAAGCGAAGTGTATGCTTCCGGCGCATTCTGGAATGATAATTTGGTTATAGGCTACAGAAACAGGATAGAAATACGGAAACTGTCAGATTTGAGCCTGGTTAGAAGTCTTAATGTAAATCTGGGCAATCCAATTGTGAACAATCCTTTAGTTATCGGCAATTATGCGTATATATCTGGATATGCGAGAATAGTTAGATTTGGATTAAACTCAAACCCAATAGCTATAACACATAAAAATTTCCCTTCATTTACAGCAGAAGGTGGTACAAGGCTTGGAACAACTCATGTTGCACCTACACAAGTTAGGAATAATTTAGTAGCAGTAGGTGTAAATCAGTGGGGAGACAGCAGTAATTCAAACTACCCAGTATCGAGCTTCGGGCAAATGCTAGTATATACTTCCAATTTATCAGGTGTAAGTGCCCGTGTAACAACAGCTGGCGTAAGAATTCCTGCTATATGGACTGGGTCGAATCTAATATATGCTGATATAAGGGGTAACATCTATAGGTCAACTGTTAATTCTTCTGGTACTCTTGGTTCTCCTACTGTGAGGTCAATAAGGTCTTCACACTCTGGAGGAGACAGTAATCATAATACATGGACCCGCATGGTTATGCCAAGAAACCTTATATATGACGGGTCGAATATTTTTGTTGATATGAGGGGAGTATCAACAGCACCCAATCATTTTGAAAAGGGCATGTACAAACTGTCGGCAAGCTTTTCAAGCGGTAATGGATATACAAGAATTATAAACATAGCCACAAGCGGTGCCCAGGTAATGACAGCCACAGCTACCCAAGGCAACGTACTGCTGGTTCAGGACACTAACGGATATATAAATGCCTACAATGCTAACGGTTCAAGAGTTAACAACTTCTTCACCGGTACGGGTGCTTCAAGCAATAACTCCAGGATGTATATTGGTACAACCCTGAAAACAGGGTCAGCTGCAGTAAACGGTGGAATAGGCGGTTATATAGCCGTTATCGGCGGAGGCAGCCTGCATGTGTTTAACACAGCCGACTCCAAGCCTCCAAATATATCCTTCAGTCCAAATGGCTGCAGCTGGAGGAACACATCCTTGAATGTTACCGTAACAGCGACTGATGTGGGGGACGGCGCAATTTCAGGGGTGCATCAGGTATGGACCTATGTATCAACAAGTTCATCTCCGCCGTCATCTACCTCGAGCAACTGGGGCAGTCCAGTAAAAACCCATACTTCGTACCAGAACTCTACAACCGCAACGGTTACAATTCCGGCCAGTACCGGGCAGAGATATATTCATGTTAAGGCTACCGACAGGTTGGGGAACGAGAGAATTGCAACATCTGCGGTTTACAGGACCGATGTTACAGCACCTTCTATAAGTGCGAACATCCAGAATAGGGCGTGGGCAAACAGCAACGTTTCTGTAACACTTACTTTCTCTGATTCCCATTCAGGAATCAGCACGAGACAGTACGCATGGTCAACCAGCACTTCTACTCCAAGTTCCTGGTCAACCTATTCAAGTGCGGTTACCCAATCAAATAATGGGGCTTGGTACTTGCATGCAAGAGCGGTAGACAACGCAGGGAACGAAACAGTAACATATTTCGGTCCGTACAGAATAGACAAACAACCGCCTACTGAACCAAATTTAAACCTCGACCAATCGTGGATCAACGGTGACAGAACTTTTACAGTAACAGGCGGAAGCGACGCTCATAGCGGAGTGGCACGATTAGAATATAGAATTGGATCTGGTGCATGGACTACCTATACTACAACAACTACAGCTTTGACGACCTCCGGAACGATAGAGGTCCAAGCTAGAACAGTGGATAATGCTGGAAATGTAAGTGAGGTAGTTGCAAAGACTGCTAGAGTGGACAAGACCAATCCTCAACCGCCAACCCTAAACCTGGATGAGTCATGGACTAATCAAGACAGAACCTTCACCGTAACAGGCGGAAGCGATGCTCATAGTGGTGTTGCTCAATTAGAGTATAGGATTGGAACTGGTTCATGGAATAAATATAGTTCAACAACTACTGCTTTAACAACGTCTGGAACAGTAGATGTTCAGGCAAGAACGAAAGACAATGTTGGGTTGTACAGTACCGTAATCACAAAAACCGCAAGAGTGGATAAGATTAAACCTTCTCATACAAGCCACAGCATATCTGGGGCACGTTATGTAAACGGTAATGATTACTGGGTAAGACCAGGAGATCTTATTAAATACAAAGATAGAGGTTATGATGCTCATAGCGGTATCACAACTAGCTACGTTAGATTGTATAACGGTAGCACAGATGCAAGATCAAGGCATCAATGGACAGGTTCGGCGACAAATAACGATTATTGGAGTAAAGACATAAAGGTTGAAATAGTAAGCGCAGCCCGGACATATGATAGCGGAGGCTACAGAGAAATTGAGTGGGGAATCAGTCCGAATAACTATGAACAGGATTACGATATCCAGTGGTACTATAAAGATCTAGCTAGAAATGAATCCGATTCTTACGGAAGCAGTGGGTTTAAGTTAAGGGTGGATAATACACCGCCTACAATAAAAGCCGACAGAAGCGACAGTGGATGGAGTAAGGACAATATATCTATTACTCTGACTTACACAGATGGTCGCTCTGGAATAAAGACTAAACAATACGCATGGAGCAAAAACACTTCCACCCCAACATCCTGGAATAACTACACAAGTCCAGTTAGTCCATCAAGTGATGGTGTGTGGTATCTCCATGCTAGAGCGGAAGATAATGTAGGATTTATAGCAACAGAATGTTTTGGTCCTTATAGGATCGACAAAACTGGGCCTATAATTGACGCTAACCCTAAAAATAGGGATTGGGATAAAAGTAATGTTACAGTTACTCTAAACTTCTCTGATTCAGAATCAGGTGTTAGCGTGAAACAGTACGCTTGGTCAACAAGTACAGCAACCCCGACTTCTTGGTCAAACTACACAAGTGCAGTTACCCAATCTAGCAATGGAGTCTGGTACCTCCACGCTAGATCAGTAGACAACGCAGGGAACGAAACAGTAACATATTTCGGGCCTTATAGGGTTGATAAAGCTGCACCATCTATAAGTGCAAGTCCGGCTAATAGAGGTTGGGATAAGACCGACGCAAAAGTAACGCTTACCTTTTCTGACTCGCATTCAGGAATCAGCACGAGACAGT
>LSQX01315818.1_pt1 | contig 34749 bp, 23 predicted proteins | sample 654561 | NCBI WGS metagenome assembly LSQX01 (sample SAMN04489861, study PRJNA283612) | anaerobic digester metagenome | isolation source: 4 biogas reactors fed with cattle manure at either 37C or 55C with and... | place: Denmark: Kongens Lyngby | collected 2014 | reverse complement strand
TGCATCATAAACATATTACTGCTGTGAACCGGCTGGCCGTTAACCGGGGTGATCCTTACACCCATACTTGTCGGTACGACCATTGCATATTTGGCATTTTGTTTTAATTCCATAATAATAATTTTTTATGTTGTTATAATTAAACACCTCTTGTCGGATGAGGTTTTATGTCTGTCAGATCTTCAATTTTTACAGGCCGGTGTTCATCAACTGATTTCCTTGCCGCAATACCTATGAGGCATGACATAGCTCCGTCGCGTGTTCCGGCTGAATGTTTATACGGATCAGCCATTCCTGGATCACGGAATATTTTATCCTGCAACCTTGTATCGCCACCTCCGTGTCCCCCTCTCGATGCTTCAACCTTTATCATTTGGTGATCGGTATCAAAGTTGTTCATTAAAAATATTTCATCGAACCTGACCTGTCCGGCTGATTTTTGATTCATCTCTGCTGCATGAAGTTCAGCCTGGTTGATCTGTTCCTGTCTGCGCCATGGCAGATCTTCCCATGATTCAATCCTGCCGTCTCTTCCATTGAAGGCAATTCTCCATCCTTCGTAAGGAGAGTAGGTTGTCAGGGAATAATTGACTATTACATCATTCGCATATTTTATTTGTGCCGACATTTTATCGAAGATATCTATATCTTCACGCCACAGGCAGTTATCACGAATATAACCGTCATATTTTTCATTTTTAACATACAGCTCAACTGCATGCTTATCTTTTGTAATATCCCAGTAATATTTGCATTTATCAGTATATGCACAGTTTCTGCAGTTTGCACCCCTGAACGGATTGTTTTTACCATAATGCTCAAGTGCACCGTATGCCATCACCTCAACAGGGTCTGAATCAAGGAACCAGTTCAGCAGGTCGAAATGGTGAGTTGCCTTATGAACAAGCAGGGATCCGCCTTTCTCACGTTCGCCATGCCATCTTCTGAAATAAGATGCACCGTGATAAATGTTCAGGTACCAGTGAAAATCCACTGAGGTAATTTTGCCAACCGGTTTTTTTGCCAATTGCTCTTTTATAGCAGAGAATAGAGTTCCGTATCTGTAATTGAACCCTACAGTACATTTTCTGCCCGTGCGTTTTTCTGCGTCCAGAATAGCCTGGCACTTAATCTCATCAGTTGTCATCGGCTTTTCAGTCAGGACATCAGCTCCCAGTTCCATAGCCCTTATAATATACTTATGGTGAGTTGCATCGACTGTAGTGACAATAACCATTTCAGGTTTGGTTTCTGCCATCATTTTTTCAAAATCGGTATAAACCGGACAGTTTACTTTCATATACTTTTTGGCATATTCAAGCCTGCCCGGATTGATATCGCATAATGCGACAAATTCGACAATGTCGCTGTAACTGTCAACGACTCTTTTGCCCCAGAAACCTGTACCTCTGACACCGGTTCCCACAAGAGCAAGTTTCTTTTTTGATGCACCGGCTACGGCTGCGGTAACAGGATTGCTTAAAAAAGTAGCTCCGGCAGCAATTCCTGCAGTAGTTGTAAGAAAATTTCTTCGTTTCATGAAATATTGGTTTTAATTTTTGGATATTATAACTGTCAAACTGTTTTAAACTCCCCCATAAGCGCTATAGCCGCCATCAACCGGAATAACAATACCGGTAACAAAGCCTGAAATATCAGAGAGAAGGTAGAGGGTTGTCCCCTGCAGGTCTTCCGGCTCCCCGAATTTTCCCATTGGGGTGTTGTCAACTATCTTTTTTCCTCTCGGCGAGAAGTCGCCGGTTTTTTCATCCATCACCAGGAACCGGTTCTGATGAGTAATGAAAAATCCGGGGGCAATGGCGTTAACCCTTATCCCAACCTTTGCAAGGTGTACAGCCAGCCATTCTGTAAAATTGTTAACAGAAGCTTTAGCTGCAGAGTATGCCGGAATTTTGGTCAATGGTTTATACGAGTTCATTGAAGATATGTTCAATACCACACCTTTTTTATTTTTTAGCATATCACCTGTGAATACCATTGTAGGAAGCACAGTTCCTTTAAAGTTAAGTGCAAAAACTTTGTCAAAGCCTTCCATTTGCAAGCCATAGAAAGTATCGGCAAGATTATCAATGTCCTTTTCCTCCATCTGTTCAACTTTTGTAGTTGCCTGCGGACTGTTACCGCCTGCGCCGTTTATCAGGATGTCAATTTCCCCAAACTGCCTGTTTATTTCAGCCTTTGCCTGTACAAGAGACTCCTTGTCGAGTACATTGGCTGCAACACCTATAACTTGTGCACCGTATTCTGCAGCAATTTCTGCTGCTACTTTGTCAGCTGTATCCTTATCAATGTCAGCAATGGCCACCTTAATACCAACAGAGGCCATGGCTTTTACCAGCGCACCTCCTAATACTCCTGCCCCTCCTGTTATGACACATACTTTTCCTTTAAGATCTTCAAATGATAATGGTTTCATGATTAAAATTAATTATTTATAAATGTATCATATAGCTTGCCCCGATTTCAGCCGGGGAAACTCGCATATATTCTGATAATACTCTTATTTGATTATATAACAATGCTCGTTTCATATTTTACTGTTTAAATTCTTTGTAATAATCTACATTCTCTTTTATGACAATATCTATTGATGAATAATTCTCGTTCCCCGTCTCTCTTTTTTGTACAACATGCCTGAATATCTTATTGATTGCACTGTAACCCTGTTCTTCAGGACGCTGACAAATAAGAAAGTGAACAATATCCTTTTTAAGGTATCCAATATTTTCCTTTAACAGGTCATGTCCAATCACTTTCAGATATTGCAGTCCGAATTTTTCAATCAACCGGCCTATAAAAAAAACTTTCGAATTTGTAACAAATATTCCTTTGATATTCTTATCTAAAATGGTTTGGCGAACCCGCTCCATCCATTCGGGATCAGTTGTGTCGGGAACTTCGGTTGTATACAATTTATGATTGTCACCTGAGTTTTTGGAAAACCAGTCATAAAACCCTTTTTCCCTTTGCACCAGATGGTTTTGATTGTCCATTTCCCTGGCAAAGTGGATTGTCAGAATGTTGCCCTCGCGCAGTATCTGATCAAGAAGTTTCCCGGAAACAAGTCCGCTCTGATAGGAATTTTGTCCGATGTAACCTAACTGCCCTGCATTTTTTATTTCAGAATCTATAAAAACGAACGGAATTGATAATTCTTTAAGATGGTTGATAAAAGATTCAGACTCTTTTTTAAAAAAAGGGGCGAAAACCACTCCGTCGGGCAGAAGTTTCAGTACCTGATTTGAGGCAGAAATAAAGCTTAGCGGATCAGTCTGGCTGAAAGTGAATGGTTTTACTTCAATACCATATTGTGACAGTTCTGATATCCTTTTATTTATTCCTACAACCGGTTTATACCAATATTCATGTGCCGAAGGAGGTTTGGGAAGTAAGGTTGCAAACACTGCAGATTTTTTTGATGCCAGTGTGCTTGCAAGAAAGTTCGGCTGGTAATCCAGATCTTTAATTATTCCCAGTATTCTGTTTCTTGTAGATTCAGCTACTTCCCCCCTGTTATGCAGAACACGGTCAACCGTTCCTATCGAGACCATTGCCTTTTTTGCAATATCCTTAATTCGTATTTGTTTATTTGTTTCTATAACAAATTAATTTATAATAAATTATTAAATAAATTATATTGACATAAATACAAAATTAAGCAAAATTTATTTGATTTCGTGTTCGTACACGGGAAAATTTATTTTACATGTTTTGGAACATTTTAAAGGGTCATGGTTTTCCGTCAAGCAGTTGTGGATTTTTTATCATGAATTTAATGAAACGAAACAATTTACCGCCATGTGCGCCGTCAACAACTCTGTGGTCAAGAGTTGCCGACAGAGTGAATACTTTCCTTATCAGAATTTCATCATTTATTACCACAGGTTTTTTATACACTTTCCCAATTATCATCACTACAGATACGTTTGATGATGGCAGCAGTGCTCCGTATCCGGTATCCAGTCCCAGTGTTCCTATATTTGATACCAGATAAGAGCCAAAGCTGTCTGAGGAAAGGTTGACCTATGGAAATGACAGTCCCCAGTCAATTGTAACAATCTTGTATAGGTTAAAAATCCAGTTTCGGAATGGCCATGCAACTGATGAAAGCAGGTGTTTCGATCGCATTGTACTGTTTTCATCCCCCTGGCGTGATTGCCTGATTTTATCTGTTATTACATCTGAAAGTTCACTTACTGTGAGCTGATCCGCGTTTTCTATCTTTACCGATCCCATTTCATCTCCCTTCAGGAGCACACTAACCATAGCATCTATATTTTTACGCCGGACAACTTTACCTCTTTTAATGTATGTGTTCAGTTCTGGTACTTCCTCTCTTAAAGCCCTTCCTATTATTAGTGTAATAAGATGTGTAAGAGTGGTTTTGACACCCTGTTTTCGTTTTTCGGCGATGAAAGTTTCCAGTTCGGTAATGTCAATATCTACTGATCCGTAAATTTTTGAGTCCCGGGGTTTCCTGTAAATGGATGAAGCCACTTTTCTCCAGTCGGTATTTAGCTCACTTGAATGGGTTTTCATATCTAAAATATTTATAATCAGGTAATTTAGTCACCTGGCAGAACCTCTGAATTTTAATAAAATTTATTGGCAGGTAAATGTAATGTTTTATTTTTTAAGTTATTATCATTTTATATTTTTACGCTATCTTGTGCATTAGTTTCTGAAAATGAAATCTGAAAAAGCTTATCCGGACTCTATTACCATTAAGTTCTAAAATCTGACAATTATGAGAGAACAGGCCATTAAGACTAACTTCCGGTGGATAATTGTAGCCTTGTTATTCTATTCCACTACTATTGTATATTTCGACAGGGTTATACTTGGCATACTGGCACCGTTTCTCTCAATGGAATTTGGCTGGAGTGAGCAGGAATACGGATATATTGTATTTTCTTTTCAGCTGACATATGCAATAGGCCCTCTTTTTATAGGGCATCTGCTTGACCGGATGGGTACACGCCGGGGATTTTCGATTGCTGTTTTTATATGGGGGCTTGCAAGTTTATCCCATGCCTTTGCCGGCAGTTGGATTGGTTTTGCACTGGCCAGGATGGGACTCGGAATCGGACAGTCAGCTAATTTCCCAGCCTGTATTAAGACAGTAGCAGAATGGTTTCCGAAAAAGGACAGGGCCTTTGTTACCGGAATATTTAACGGAGGTTCAAACGCAGGACAAATTATTGCACCGTTGCTGATCCCGGTAATTCTCTATCTTTTCAGTTCATGGAAGTATGTTTTTGTAATTTCCCTGTTTTTAAGCGGGATATGGTTAATATTATGGCTGATTTTTTACAAGAAACCTCAGGAAAGCCGTTTTGTGAACAGTACTGAACTTGATTATATTGAGAGCGATCAAAGTGATACAGATAAGGTTAATATTCCATGGAAAAGATTGATCCGGTACAGACAGACCTGGGTTGTGGCATCAGGAAAATTATTTGCCGACCCTGTATGGTATTTTTATCTTTTCTGGGGTGCAAAGTTTTTAAATTCAAAATTTGGAATCGAGCTAAAAGGCCTTGCACTACCTCTGATAATAATTTACCTGATAGCGTGGGCAGGGGGTATCGCCGGAGGAGCTGTCTCTTCGTATCTCATAAGAAAGGGCGTTACCCTGAATGCCGCCCGGAAAAATACAATGCTTGGAACTGCATTGCTTGTTTTACCGGTAATGCTGGTGCCATTTATTGATTATCTTCCTTTATGTGTCGGACTGATAGCCTTAGCTGCCGCTGCTCATAATTCCTGGTCAGCAAATATATTTACAGTGGCTTCTGACCTTTTCCCAAAAAATGCAGTCGGTTCTGTTATAGGTTTTTCAACTACAGTCAGCTCATTTGTATCAATGGGGACTTCCCTGTTGATTGGTTATATCTTAAACGAATCGGGTACAAAAGGATATGTATTCCCTTTTGTTATTGCTGCTTTCGGATACCTTACCGGATTACTGGTAATACAGATGATATCTCCAAATCTGAAACCAGTTGAAATGAAATAAATATTTATGAATTCAAGAGAAAGGATATTAAAAACTTTAAACCATGAAGAGCCTGACCGGATTCCATACGACCTGGCCGGTACAACATGGACAGGGATCACTAATTGTGCATATCAAAAATGGAGAAAATACCTTGGATTAGAGGATATTGAACCAGACTGGTCTGATGTTATTCAGCAAATAGTTATTCCCGATGAGGATTTTTTAAACAGGTTTTTGGTGGATGTCAGGGGACTGTTCCCTTTAACAAGCCATAATTGGGATGTCTGGTCGAAAGTAAGAGACAAGGGAAAATATCTTGAATACAGTGATGAATGGGGATTTGTACACCATTTCCCAAAAGATGGCCACTGGTTTTCACTCGTAGAAAGTCCGATGGAACACACAGATTTTGAGGAGAATGGGATTATAAATGCTTATCAGTGGCCTGCAGCAGGGGATAAAGCGCGCCTGGCAGGTTTACGCGAGAATGCAATTAGCTTCAGAAACCGGGATAAGATAGTATTTATCAAAGGATTATGTGCAGGCCTGTTTGAGATGCATCAAAGAGTAAGAGGTGTTGCCAATGCAATGACAGATCCATTTATCTATCCGGCTAATTCAGATCTGCTGATAGGGAAAATTGCAGACCTGAAAATTGAATTCTGGGAGAGCGCCCTTGCAGAACTCAATGGCCTGGTAGATATTGTTGGTGAAGGAGATGATTACGGAACACAGCAATCGCAACTGATAAGTCCGGAACATTTCAGGGAATATTATAAACCTCATTTTAAAAGGGTTCTGAATTATATCAAGCAAAAGGCGCCTGAAGTTAAACTAATGTTTCACTCCTGTGGCAATGTGCGGCCTGTCATTCCTGATCTTATAGAGATTGGTGTGGATATTCTTAATCCTGTACATATCAATTCTTCAGGAATGGAACCCACACAGCTCAAAAAAGATTTTGGGGATTCAGTTGTGTTTTGGGGAGGAGGTGTTGATACTCAGAAGATATTGCCGTCAGGGACTGTTAAAGAGGTTGCTGATGATGTTAAAAGAAATATTGGGGCGCTGGCCCCGGGAGGTGGTTTTGTTTTTTGCACTGTCCATAATATTCAGTCAGAGGTTCCGCCGGAGAATATTATGGCGATGTGGAATACACTTCAGGAGTTTGGGAAATACTAATTTAAATCAATAATACAATGCAACGCAGAAATTTTATAAAAACAACTACTATTGGCAATATGGGAATAATTGCCGCACCGGTAATTTTAACAGGAGAAGGATGGAAAGGTGCAAACGACAGGGTCAATGTGGCAGTGATAGGAATAAGGGGAATGGGGCAGTCTCATATACAGTCATATCAGAAGTTGAAAAATGTTGAGGTCGCCGCATTATGTGATGTGGATGAAAATCTGTTTGCTGAACGGGTAAAAAAGCATTTTACAGATAAAGGATTGCGTGAACCCAGGGTATATAGTGATATGCGCAGGGTGTTTGATGACAAATCAATTGATGCTGTTTCAATAGTTACACCCAATCACTGGCATGCCCTTGCCGGTATCCTGGCAATACAGGCAGGTAAGCACGCAAGCATTGAGAAACCATCTTGCCATACTGTAATGGAGGGTAAAAAGTTAATTGAAGCAGCAAAAAAATATGGAGTGGTGGTACAGGACGGGGCTGAGCAGCGGAGTAATCCATGTGCGCAGTCGGCAGTAAAGTTCATGCGGGAAGGTAATCTGGGAGAGGTATATCTGGCAAAAGGTGTTTGCTATAAATGGCGCGATTCAATAGGAAAATATCCCGACGGCTATATGCAGGAAGGTGAAAAGTATGCCAGCACCCTGGGGAGTTCATCTTGGATTGGCCCGTTCACCAGGTCATATATGGCCAGGGTAAACTACGATATGTGGTTAGGTCCTGCACCCCTGAGGCCTTTCAACAGAAACCGTTTCCATTATAACTGGCACTGGTACTGGGATTATGGCAACGGGGATATGGGTAACCAGGGTGTTCATGAGATGGATATAGCACGTTGGGGACTCGGAGTTACAATACCTGAAAGAGTCAGTGCAACAGGCGGGCACATGATGTTTGACGATGATCAGGAAACCCCTAATGTGCTTATGGCGGTATTTGAATTTCCTGATAAGAATGGCGGAGGTGACAAGAAAAAGATTATGCAGTTTGAAGTGAGGCACTGGATGACCAATCCGGAGGGCAACCACCTGGGGTCGGGAGTGGAACTCACAAATACCTATATGACCAGTTCTGCAAATGTTGTCGGAAATATTTTTTACGGATCGAAAGGTTATTTGCTCAAAGATGTATCATCATGGCAGGCTTTTATGGGCAAAGAGAGGGCTCCCGGTGCATCAGGCAAAGGTGAGGGTAACCATTATCAGAATTTTATTGATGCAATCAGAGCTGACGACCCCTCTCTGCTTACAGCACCTGTAGAAGAGGGATTCTATTCATGCGCACTGATCCATCTGGCAAATATTTCTTACAGGCTTGGCAGGACTCTGAATATTGACACAAAAACTTTGTCGGTGATAAATGATGATGAGGCAGGCAGGATGCTGTCAAAAGAGTACAGAAAACCTTACGAATTACCAGCTAAGGTTTGATTATGGATCAGACTGGGAAGAAGATAATCTGAAAATTGTTGTAAATTTACAGGTTGGATCATTTTTTGGCTGAAGAAGCTGATAATTCACTTAAATATAGTTAATTAGAAATTTAAGACGGATGGATCATAACCGCGATATGTCACTATTTAAGCAGGTTAAAAATGACGATAATAATGCTTTTCGCCGTTTGTTCCAAAAATATTTTCCCCCATTATACATCTTTGCAAAAAAATTTTTAGAAGAGGAGGCAGCAAAGGATATTGTTCAGGAATGCTTTTTTAATTTGTGGAAAAACCGTAAAAAGATCGAACTAACTACTTCCCTGTCAGCTTACCTGTTTGTGATAATAAAAAATTCCTGCTGCAGGCAACTGAAAGAGTTAAATGAGAAAAATTGCAGAACTGATGGATTTTTATTGAATCTGAAGGAGGAGGAGTGCCAGTATTATATTCAGTCAGAAAAAAGTATTCTTGAGTTTGATATTCGCGACCGGGCCATTCAGGTTTTAAATAAATTGCCGGATAACTGTCACCGGGTATTTTGTGAAAGCCGGTTTAACGGATTGTCTAATAAAGAAATTGCAGAGAAGTATAATATTTCCGTAAAAGGAGTAGAGAAGCATATTTCAAAAGCTCTTAAATTATTCAAAGAGGAGTTCAGGGATATAATTAATTTTTAATCTGAGGTAGGGTATAAGCCTGGTAAAACACTCATTATTATAATAGGATATTAATATGCCCGATATCAAGGTAATAACTGAACGCTATTTGCAAGGAGTGTTATCTTCCGGTGACGAGAAGATATTGTTGCAATGGATAAAAGAAAATCCTGAAAACAGTAAATTGATTTTCAGGGAAAAAGATATTTGGGATTCAACACAATTAGCATCGCCGGGTATTGAAGCGGTTACTTCAACTCAATGGCAACATCTGCAGGATAAAATCAAGACAAGAACAATCCGGGTTAATGAATTTTTACGATACGTTGCTATATTTATTATTGCTCTTGCATCAGGATTTTGGGGCCATTCAGTCTTTTTTACAGAAAAAGCAGAGAATCAACAGGTTGAATATAAAGAGGTAGAAGCCACAAAAGGACAGGTTAAAGAGATATTCCTTGCTGACGGGACTCATGTTTGGTTGAATTCAGATTCGAAGTTATCATTTCCTTCGGACTTCTCAGGAGACAACAGAAAAATAGAATTAAGGGGAGAAGCATTTTTTGAAGTAACAGCTGATGCAGATAAAAAGTTTTTGGTAAAAACCGGTAACCATACTGTTGAAGTTACAGGTACCCGGTTCAATGTATGTGAGTATCCTGAAAGTAAAATCATTGAAACAACACTGGAAAGCGGCTCTGTTAAGATATTGACAGGAAATATCATAAAAGACCTGATGCCGGGACAGAAGTCCGGATACAATACAGAAACTGCAGAGATTAAGATTGGAGAAGCTGATCTGGATATTAATACCTCCTGGAAGGAGGGCTATTATGAATGTAAAAACGAGCCATTGCCAAAGGTATTTAAAATCATTGAGAGATGGTGGGATGTTAAAATTTATTATCCTGAAGATAAGTTTGAGGATGAGCGAATTACCGGGATAATAAGGAAGTATAAATCACTTGAGCATCACTTTAATGTAATAAGTAAACTTGTTAAGTTTGATTATGTTATTGAACCTGATAAGATAACAGTAATTGTGCAAGATTAACTCAGATCGATTACCTGAATGTTATTTTAATTTATATCAATATAAAAGATACCTTAATTGTATGAATATAAACGAAATGCCTATGTAAAAACCAAATTTTACCAAAAAACGGGAAATGCGCCACACACCCCCGTTTTAAAGATTTAAACAATTTGATTCTTAAACCAAATTTTAGCAAAATTATGAAAAAATTATTAATTAGTTATTTTCTTCAGGAAAGGGGAAAATGGGAAAAAGTATTTTTGATTATGAGGTTATCCATATTATTTACTTTTGCAGCAATTATTAATGTGACAGCCAGTGGTTACTCCCAAACGGTAAAAATTGACCTGGAGCTAAAGAATGCCACATTACAGCAAGTATTTCAGTCTATCCAGGAACAGACAGAATTTGATTTCTTTTATAAGAATGAGCATCTTCCTCATAATAAAGTTATAAACAGAAGTTATAAGAATATTCGGGTCGATGAGATACTGGATGAGGTTCTGGAAGGTACCGGATTAATTTACAGGGTAATGAATACAGATATTGTCATTACCAAAGGCCCTGCCGGAGCATCTGACAGCCACAGGTTAACCTCATCTGAATCAAATCAGCAAAGCAGAATGGTTACAGGGAAAATTACAGATCCGGGAGGTCAGCCCTTGCCGGGTGTTACCATTGTCGTCAAGGGTACCACGCAGGGTACAATAACAAATACAGACGGAGAATACACTATTACAAACATTCCGGAGGATGCAACATTGGTATTCTCATTTGTCGGCATGAGGACACAGGAGGTTGTTGTTGGTAGTCAGGTAAATATTAATGTTGTGATGGAAGAGGACGTAATCGGACTTGATGAGGTAATTGCAATCGGATATGGCACTATGAAGAAGAGTGACCTGACAGGTTCTGTTGTGAGGGTTGACCAGGAGATAATTACAGAAAGGCCTAATATCTCTGTTATGCAGTCTCTTCAGGGCTCTTCTCCGGGCCTGAACGTAGGACAGGTCAATGCTGCCGGTGAGGAACCTTCAATTTCGATAAGGGGAAGAAACTCCATTTCAGGTGCCCAGGCGCCCCTAATTGTACTCGATGGTGTGATATTCAGAGGAAGATTGATCGATATAAACCCTAATGATGTTGAATCAATCGATATTTTGAAAGATGCCAGTTCTGCTGCTATTTACGGATCACAGGCAACTAACGGGGTTATTATCATTACCACTAAAACAGGGAAAATCGAAGATAAACCTATAATTAATTATAATTCCAGATATTCATTTCAGGAACCAACTAAACGGTTCAGACCTGAAAGTCCGGAAGATTACGTCAAGAGAATCGAAGCTGCATATGCTATAAACGGCAGCCGCACACCTGAGTCAGGGTATCTTGAACCCAATCCGGACTGGGATATATCTCAAATGTTCAGAAGTAATTTGCAATTATGGGCTTATGAAAATAATATTGTGACTGACTGGTATGATATCGGAACCAATGACAGGATGTACACCCATAATCAGGATCTGTCGATTAACAAGCGGACAGAAAACAGTGGCTATTTTATGTCTGTTGGCTATACAGACCAGGTTGGTTATATGGCAAATGAGGGTTACAGCAGATGGAATGCAAGGATAAATGTAGATAATGAGGTAACAGACTGGCTTAAAATCGGGGTACAGTCATTTTTAACATCAAGTGATTATTCGGGTGACAATCTGAGTCCCCTGGCGATATACCAGCATACCCCATATTGTCCGGCTTTTCATGAAGACGGTTCACTTGTTCAGAATCCACGTGGTGTTGGTGACAGGGTGAATCCTTACTATTATATTGAAAGTGATGATTTCGACAAGCGGCTGAATCTGTTTGGAAATATTTATGCTGATATAAGTCTTCCTTTCATAAAGGGATTATCATTCAAAACGAATTTCAACACTAATTACTTTACAACAAGTCATTATTATTATCGCGACTATGCCAATAACTTCCTTGGAGTCGGAAGCAAGAGTGAAGGGATCAGATCTGAATGGGCAAATGATAATATCCTGACTTATGACAGAACTTTTTCAGATGACCATAAAGTTATTGTAACCCTGGTTTACGGTTCAGAAAAGAGGGACTACACCTCAACAACTGCCACAGCGACGGAATTTGTTTCTGATGAACTTGGATACAACAGGTTGCAGGCCGGAAGCGCCGATCTGCAGACTGCAAGCTCAACTGCATGGTCGGAAGCTAGTATTTACAATATGGCAAGACTGTTTTACAGTTTCAAGAACAGGTATATGATCACAGGAACATACCGGCGGGATGGTTTTTCAGGTTTCAGCGAGAATAATAAATTTGGTGATTTCCCCTCTCTGTCATTAGCCTGGGTAGCATCTGAAGAGGATTTTTTGCAGGATGTTCTCGGCATCTTCGATTTGTTTAAATTAAGGGCATCCTATGGTTCCAATGGTAACCGGACAATCTCAAGGTATCAAACTTTGGCACAGGTAGGAGGCGGATATAATTATATAAACGGAAGTAAAACTCCGGTTTATACCCAAAGTATAACTGACCTTGCAAGTCCCAAACTGAAATGGGAGACAACTACCGGAGTGAATTTTGGACTCGATTTTGCCTTATTTGATCAGCGTTTGAGCGGAGCAGTCGATTATTATAACAGCAATACGACTAACCTGCTGTATAATGTTGATATTCCGGGTTTATCCAGGTTTGAAACTTTTCCTGATAACCTTGGTAAACTGCACAATCATGGCCTTGAGATCTCCCTTTCATCTATCAATGTCCGAAGCAGTGACTTTGAATGGTCATCCCATTTTATATTTTCCAGAAACAGAAATGAATTGAGAGAACTCCTGGGATTTGATAATGACGGAGATGGTAAGGAAGATGACCTTATCTCTGAAGGGTTGTTTATCGGGGAGCCTCTCAGTACCATTTATCATTATTACACAGACGGATCTCTCTGGCAGGTAGGAGATGATATACCTTCCACTGTAGATATAGGGAGCTATAAAATAAAAGATTGAACAGATGCGGGTATAATCTATCCTGATGACAGGATGATAATAGGATATTCAGATCCCGCCTTCCGGTTCAGTATTGATAATAAATTTACTTACAGGAACTGGACACTGTCGGTATTCCTTAACTCCATCATGGGAAATGATAAATATTACCTTGGAGCAGATGATCTCGCGAGTTTCAATACCTTCAACGATACTATGTGGGATTCTATTAATTTTCCTGAAGGTATGGATTTTTGGCTTCCTGAAAATCCGGATGCAAGATATCAGAGATTAGGTGTCAGGATTTCAGGTATCACTACCAGAAGATATATACCCAGGAGTTTTGTGAGGCTGCAGGATGTTAATTTGTCTTACAATTTTAATTCTGAACTTCTTAATAAGATACAGATACAGAATCTGCGGCTTTACTTTAACGGGAAAAATTTGTTGACTTTCACAAAATGGCCCGGCTGGGATCCTGAAACAGGAGAAAAAATTACCATAAGTGGTAATCCTGTAATCAGAAATTATACATTTGGTATTGACGTAACATTCTAAACCATAAAAAGCAAATAGAAATGAAAACTATAAAATTGTTAATTATTATAACTATTTTGATCATTACTTCATGTAATGAGAGCGAATTTCTTCATGAGGTTCCTTTGAGCTTTTATTCCCCTGAAAATTCCTATGTTACTTATAAGGATTTTGAAGCCAGTATCTATAATTTATATTTCAGGTTCAGGGATGACTTTTATTTAGGCAGAGCTGCCTACGGACATCCTTCTGTCACAGTAACATGCAGTGATTTGGCCAGTTATGACACTGTGGCCGATAAGTTGCCGGATCTTTTAACTCCAACAGGTACTATGGCGTATACTTCTTACTGGAAACCATGTTACAGACTTATATATGATGCAAATGTCATTATCGGAAGGTCAGAACTGGAAATTACAGAACTTACACCAGAGGAGAAAACAAAAATTCAGGCAGAAGCCCGTTTTTTTCGCGGGTATATGTATAAGTGGCTTGCTGACATATATGGTGGTGTGCCTATTGTACTTGAAGAGACAACCGAACCTAAAAGAGATTATGTAAGGGCTTCACAGATGGAGGTTTATGAACAGAGTGTATCAGATTTAAAGTTTGCTGCAGAGAATCTTCCTGCCATCAATGAAGTAGACGATTCAAGAGTCAGTAATATGGCAGCTTATCATGCTTTGGCAGGCACATACCTGTCAATGAAACAGTGGGATAACTGTATTACTGCAGCCACTTCTGTTATAAATAATCCTAATATGTCCCTTATGACAGAAAGGTTTGGCACAAGGGTTAATGATACATTTAATCCTGATTTTCCATGGGCATCGGGTGGTGATGCTTACTGGGATCTGTTCAGAAAGGGAAATCAAAACCGTTCTTCCGGAAACACTGAAGCTATTTGGGTTCTTCAGCGCGAATTTAATATTTCCGGCGGCGGAGCCAACTACGAAATCGAATGCCGGTTTAATCCGAGAACCTGGAGGCTTAAGTTATATAATGACAATGGGACTACGGCAACCCTTATTCCCTATCCGAACACCTATTACGGTGGACGTGCCGCAGGCCAGACCAAATTCAGCTATTATTTTTATTCTACTATATGGAACAGAAGCGGATTTGATCAGGATAAAAGAAATGCAGACTATAATATTATTCGCGACCTGAAAGTTAATAATCCCAAATCTGACCACAATGGCAAATGGATGTTTAAAGACAATCTGCCAATAATTCTTGAAAGTTATACAGATACAACCCGTGACTGGTATCCTTTCCTGGCAAAAGTCAGCAGCATGGGTGATCATCCAAAAGAAGTGTGGGTCGAAGACCAGACCGTTTACGGATCTATCACAACCGCTACCGGTCCTTCATTTTATACACACCGTGATGAATATGAGATGAGGCTTGCTGAAACTTACCTTATCAGGGCAGAGGCTTATTTAATGGATGGAGATCCTGACAAGGCGGCAGATGATATAAATGTTATAAGAAGGCGGGCTGAGGCACCGGACGTTGAGTCATCGGAAGTGGATATTGATTATATACTGGATGAGAGGGCCAGGGAGCTGATATTGGAGGAAAACCGGATGGTGACACTGATGAGACTGGGATTACTGGTTGAGAGGGTTAATAAGTATAATCCGTTTTTTAACCTTTATCCTCACCAGAACCTTTGGCCTATCCCTTACAGCGAGATAGAAAAGAACACAGAAGCAGTACTGGAGCAGAATCCGGGATATAATTAGAATTTTATAATTGAAATTTGTTCTGAAAATTTTATAAAAGATCATTAATAACGGCATATAGCCTTAATATTCTTAAAGGCTATATGCCGTAAATTATTCCGGTCTTGTTGAGATTTTCAGTATGGAAAACAGATCAATTTGTATTTATGTAATGGTTTTAATTGCAGAGTTAGTATTATTGCAATTGATAAATTACAGATTTAAGTTAAACAGTTAATTTTTTAAAATATGAATTTGTATAGTGTGATCAGAAAATCCAGTTCGTGGTTTTTACCTGTAAATATTGCTGCTTTGTTAGGTGCCAATGGTTTGGAGGCGGCAGAACAGAACCGGGCTCAGCCTAATATTATTGTTATTTATTGCGATAATTTAGGATATGGGGATATTGAGCCTTTTGGTGCAGAAATTCACAGAACTCCCAATTTGATGAAAATGGCACAGGAGGGCAAAAGGTTTACCCATTTTTATTCTTCATCCTGTGTTTGCACCCCGTCAAGGGCTAGTATAATGACGGGCTGCTACTCTCAGAGAGTCGGCATGAATTATAATCCCCGCGACATACATGTGCTGCGGCCGGTATCTCCCTATGGACTGAATCCTGATGAGATAACCATTCCCGAGGTACTGAAAAAGAAGAATTATGCAACCAAAATTATAGGTAAATGGCATTTGGGAGACCAGGATGAATTTCTTCCGACAAGACAGGGATTTGATTCATTCTTCGGACTGCCATACAGTGATGATATGACGAGGGAGACCGGCCTCAGGCTGGGCAAGAGTCTGGGTGATAATTTAGACGGGTCGAAATGGCCACCACTGCCTCTTATGGAAGATGAAAAGGTTATTGAAGCCCCGACAGACAGGGACCTGCTTACAAAGCGTGAAACAGAGAATGCCCTTGAATTCATTGAGGAGAACAAGGATCGGCCATTCTTTATCTATTTACCACACAATATGCCGGGTAGTTCTGCCAAGCCTTTTTCAAGTCCGGCTTTCAGAGGGAAAAGTAAGAACGGGCCGTGGGGTGATGCAATAGAAGAGCTGGACTGGTCTACCGGACAAATCCTTGATAAGTTAAAAGAGTTGGGTATTGAAAAAAATACTTTGGTTATCTGGACTTCTGATAACGGATCTCCTCTTGCATCAGGAGTAAATGCGGATGCACCTAATTATGATGTCAGCCGCGGCAGTAACCTTCCTCTTCATGGCAGAGGTTATTCAACGGCAGAGGGAGGCTTCCGTATGCCGGCTATAATGTGGTGGCCGGGGAAGATAAAGCCAGGGACTGTTTGCAGTGAGCTGTGCTCAGCAATGGACCTGTTGCCAACCCTTGCATATCTGGCCGGTTCTGAACCGCCTAAGGACAGGATCATAGATGGTAAAGATATTCGTCCTCTTATTTTTGAACAAGATGCAAAAACTCCCCATGAGGTTTATTATTATTATCAGGAACAACAGCTGCAGGCGGTGAGAAGCGGACAATGGAAACTGTTCGTTCCTCTGGAGGCTATTCATAAAAACCACCCTCATTTTAAAAAAGGAGAGGAGTCCGAACCCTTGTTGTTTGATGTGGTCAATGATTTCAGTTCATCAGTCAATGTTGCAAAGCAGCATCCTGATGTAGTTGAGCGTCTTATGAAACTTGCTGACCGGGCAAGGGAAGACCTGGGTGATCTTGGTAAAAAAGGTAAGAATGTGAGACCAGCAGGACATATTGATAATCCCGTTCCGCGGAGGTAACAATCAAAATTCTAAGATTGGATGAGGTACACCATTAAAATGCAATGACCATGACTGAAAAATTTCACAAAACCGATATTACAGGGAAAGTAATTTTTTCTAAAAAAATATTCTTTTTCCTGGCGTTTTATGCTATTGTTTTTGCCGGCTGCTCCGGCAAAACGGAAAAACCCAATGTTATCATTTTCTTTACTGATGATCAGGGGTATGCAGATGTTGGCTGCTTTGGTGCCGAAGGATTTACAACTCCTAACTTTGACCAGATGGCGGCCGGGGGTATTCGTTTTACCAATTTTTATGTTCCGGCAACAGTTTGTACTCCTTCACGTGCAGGAATATTAACCGGACAATATCCCAAAAGGTCAAATTTGCATGAGGCTGTGTTATTCCCATATTCGACAGGGGGATTGAGCACCGACAAATTTACCATGGCTGAGATGTTCAGGGAGAACGGATATTCTACAACATGTATCGGAAAATGGCACCTGGGGCATCTGCCTGAATTTATGCCCGGCAGGCACGGTTTTGATCATTTTTATGGTGTGCCTTATTCCAATGATATGGACAGACATTATTACAGAAATATTGATTTTCAATCTCCCCCGCTCCCTTTATATAAGAATGAAAATTTAATTGAGGAGGGTCCTGACCAGAAATATCTGACCAAAAGATATACAGAGGAGGTTATCAGGATTATTAAAGATCGTGGTGATAGTCCCTTTTTTATCTATATGGCACATAATATGCCCCATACTCCACTTCATGTGAGCGAAAAATTTAAAGGTAAAAGCGAAAGAGGATTGTACGGAGATGTTATCATGGAGCTTGACTGGAGTATGGGGGAGATTGTAAAAACTTTGAAGGAGGAGGGTATTTATGAAAATACTATTGTCATATTTACATCTGATAACGGACCTGTACCTCTTCAGTCGGCAAAACCACTGAGAGGTAAAAAAGCTACAACCTGGGAAGGCGGACAGCGTGTACCCTGCATTATGTCATGGCCCGGTAAAATACCAGCCGGGATTACCTCTGACGAGATGGTTCTTTCTATGGACCTTTTCCCTACATTTATTGATATCACAGGAGCCAAATTATCCGCACCTGTAAAATTTGACGGCATTAGCATACGGGAACTTCTTGAAAATCCTGCCCGGGTCAAACTTCCTGACAGGCCTCTTTTATATTACGCCAGAAATGGCAAACCTGAAGCAATCCGCTATGGTAACTGGAAATTGCATATTACAAAAACTCTGGGCTGGAATATGGATGAGGAAGGGGAATTTCCGGTTTCACTTTATGATCTCAAAGATGATATAGGCGAAAAAAATAATGTCGCCGGAGACAATCCAGAGGTGGTTGAAAAGCTGAAAAAGATGCTGACTGACATTGATGCGGAAATTTCAATTCAGCGCTGATATATAAAGGATATGTCAGTGGTAATTTATTACCACCGGGCAAATGTATTGGTGGTATTTGCATTTTGTGCGGATCTGTCAGTACGTCTAATTAAAAGGTTGAACAGCTTTTTAGTGTGGGTTGAATTTAAAATTTTAGTTACCAGGTATTTATTATATTGATTTGCAGTTTGGTATTAATTTTTTAGTTTTCTTATTTTAATATTTCTGAACCAGGCCTCTTCGGCATGATCCTGAAGTACAATGTGACCTCTCTTTTTGGCAGCAAATCCGGGTATATCTTTAAATTTGCTTTGTTGGAGGAGAGTGTCAAATTGTTCTGAGCCCAGATCATATTCCAGGACCTTTTTGCCATTCAGCCAATGTTCGCCATGGTTGCCGTTAAATATTATCCTGCCTGAATTGAATTCCCCTAAAGGGTTGAGAATTTTATTGGCATGGGGAGGTACAAGATCATATAATGCAGCGGTACTGTTATCTTTTGCAGCCTTTCCGGAAAGTCCTGAATCATCCATCATCTGATATTCAAAACCCAGCGCGCAACCATTAGGTGGATATGATACTGAAAGTTCTTCGGAAACATTGTATTTTATTCCGCTGTTACCTCCTTTGAGAAGTTTCCATTCCCATGTAAGTTCAAAATTTTCAAATGTCTCTTCTGTAATCAGGTCAGCTCCCAGGATCGGTTGTCCGTCAGCCTGCCTCGGCCAGTTAGTTTTTGGCAATATTTTAATTGTTTCGTCTTCTATTATCCAGCCATCCGGCGCCTTATCCAGTCCGAGGCCCCTCCACCCGTTAAAAGATTTGCCGTCGAAGAGTAATATCCAGCCCTCTTTTTTCTCCTTTTTTGTCAGTTTGTTGGGCGAACTGCTATCTTCATTACTTTTAATGTTGCATCCGGCCATTATAGTTAATATGATCAGATAAACCGGTAGTAGTTTTATTGAACTGATTTTTTGCATTTGTTTATTATTTAAATGTTTGGCCACTTTAAAAGCAAATTCATATATTTATTGTTTCGAAATAAAATCTAAGATTCGAAAAATACAAATAATTACTGAATTGTCGATAGGGGTAAATTCAGGTTTTGTCGTATAAAGTAAAATAAACAGGCAGATATGAAAAAAAACCGAAGGGATTTTATAAAAATTTCCGGACTGGCCGGAATAGGATTTGCCTGGAGTATTAAAATAGAATAAAAATATTATCTGGTTGCGTGGGTTATTATGGATAATAATATAAAAAACAGTTTTATAGGTTCAACAGTTCTTCCTGTTGATATTGTTTTCCATCCTTCATGGTGGAACAGGCACGCAGGAATTGTTTTTGATGAGGACTTTTTTTACCATCCTTTAAAGAGAGTGGAGGCGGAACAGCGCATGGAGCGTGAGCTGTTTGAAAGATTCGGACGGTTCGGACCGGGAAAAGACCGGGAGAGGCAGCTTCCTGTAATTGGCGCTGTTCATAATGCCGCAGGTTATATATTATCGGAAATGCTTGGCTGTAAGGTATTATATAACCCGGATACTGCCCCACAGGTTATCCCCGGCAATATGAGCCGGCTTGACGTAAGTAGTGAAAAAGCCTTCAACAGTAACGTATTTAAAAAGTTTGCAACACTTCTGGAAAGTTTGAAATTAAAGTATGGATACCTGACAGGTGATATAAACTGGAGCGGTGTGCTTAATATCGCACTTGATCTTGCAGGCGAAAAGGTATTGATGGATTTTTATGAAAAACCTGAAGAAATTAAAATTCAGTTCAGAAAAATCGCCGGGATAATAGAAAAATTTGTTGTGGATATTATGAAGGAGACAGGATCAAGTTCCATTTCCGTTAACAGGAATGTCAGGAACCTGAATAAACCTGTATTCCTCCATTCTGAGTGTTCACATACGATGATCGCTACAGATCAGTATGAGGAGTTTTTGCTGCCGCTTGATATAGAATGGAGCAAAAAATACCGCCCCTTTGGAATACACTATTGTGGAAAAGATCCTCACAGGTATGCGGAGGTATTTTCCAAAATTGAAAATCTTGATTTTTTGGATGTAGGGTGGGGTGGAGATGTGAAAATATTAAGACAATTCTTGCCGGATACCTTTTTGAATATCCGGCTGGACCCTGTATCTATTAACAGTTTTACTGAAGAAGAGTTGTCAGCAGCAATCACCCGTCTGGTTAATGATTCAGGAAATCCATATCTGACCGGAGTGTGTTGTATCAATATGGACGACATGGTTGAAGATTCAAAGATCAATACGATATTTGAAACCGTGATTAAGTTGAGAAATCATTTTTACAATATTTAAATTTTTCTGCCATGGGATTGATCGTACTTCTGGTTTTGTTGTTTAACAGTTGTAATTCAGCAGTAAAAGAGGATGAAAATGAAACCTGGCCTGAAAATATTCAGACAATAATTGATAACACCAATTATCTTGAATTTGACAGGGGCACCAGGCTTCCTCTCTATTTGTGGCCGGCAATTGATCCGGGCGCAGTTGACGCAAATACAGCCGAAGCAATTGTTAAAGAACTTGATAAGCGTGGTGTCGGGGTTGTCTGTTCGTGGAAGTTAAAGGACCTGGATGAAAGCCTTTCAAGAGGCATCATTATCGCAAAAGCCCAGAAAAAATTCGGACTCAGGGTAAATATTGATGCTACTTCACTCCTTTACGGATTTTATAATGGTGAAGATAGTACAGCTCATATTGATTCCCGTGGGAATCAATTTTTTGATGACAGTTTTGGCACCGTACATAAAATGGGATGCCCATTTATCCTGGATTCCAGGAAAGATGAGATTCGCAGGCGAGTGGAATATTGTCTGAAGAGTTATAAAGATCAGGGTTTGCAGATAGATTTTATTTTTGCTGACTGGGAGATTGACGGTCCGATAGAGGTTAATAGTGCCTATGAATCATCCGGAAGATGCGTTCGTTGCAGGGAACACCTTGGGGAGGATTTCGGATTCGAAAAGTTTCAGGAAACCATGCGCCAAATGAGAGCTTATCTGCAGCACTATTCTTACAGCTCACCTGTTCTTTCATATTTTCCTGATGCTCTTGTTGGAAACTATGCTGTCTATCCGAATGACGGATACCGTTACTGGTATGATTATTTTGAATTTTTCAATGACATTCATCCTCATAAGACAGAACAGAAAGCACATTACAGAAAGTGGTTCAATGATTTTCCGCTTACAGGCTATACTTTCGCAATGCCTGTAATATATCCGTGGAAGCAGATATATTACTGGTATGATTTTGACAATACAGATTACCGCTGGTTTTATAATATGCTAATGAATGCAGGAAATGCGGGGAAGAGTACTCCTCACAATATCCCTGTGATCAGTTTTGTACATTATAATACTGTCTTTGCCGGATCTGAGTTTGATCCGGCTGTTAAACAAATGAGCAGGGAAACATACCGGGAGTTGTTATGGCACATGTTGTTAAGAGGTACAGACACCTTTTTTATGTGGAGTGGTAAAAAAGAGTTTGCTGAAGAAACCCGCCTGTTACATGAAGTGTATTCTGCCGCACAGGAATATGGTGATTTCCTTGATCAGGGTGTTCCTGTAATTTTTGATATCCCGGATAAACCGGGGGTTGTAATTTCAGGACTTGCTCTTGGCGATAAGGTTCTTGTGAGAAGAACAGATTTTAATACCGGTCATCGACCGGTGGAGGTTCTGGCAGGAACAAAAATAATAACGGTGAATTATATGCCGGGTGTATGCCAGATAATTGATAATTAAATTTATAAACGAATGAATCTAATTAATTCCAAAACTATTTATATCTGTTTCTTTCTGATAAATTCATTATTTGCAGTTGGTTCAGATTTTTATGTTTCACCTTCAGGAGATGATAATAATCCCGGTACCAGAAAGAGTCCTTTTGCTACAATAGAGAAAGCACTTGAATCTGTTATCAGGTCCGCAGCAAACAGTAATAGTGATCATTTTATATTGCTTGCACCAGGTCAACATAATATAATAAACCCACTTACGATTAGATCATCTGATTTCAACGGCTATAGCGGCAAACTGGTTTTTAAGCCGTCAGATAATGGTGAGGTTGTGGTTTCGGGAGGCGTTAAGTTAACCGGCTGGCAAAGAAATGATAATGGTTTATGGGTTACTGACCTGCCATCTGGCGTTATTAATGTCCGGGAGTTATTCATTGGACATAAACGGGGCATCAGAGCCAGGCATCCTGATGAAGGGTACCTTAGGATTAAAAAAGCCGGTGAGGACAGGCGTACCAGTTTTTTCTTTAATGAAGGAGACTTTCCAATTCCTGCGATAGAGGAGCAACCGGAAGTGGTACTTTTACATGACTGGTCTCTTTCACGGATTAAAATAAAAGAGATCAGTCCTGAAGAAAACAGATTGATAACAGCAGATTCAATAGGAGCAAAAGGGATTGCGTTTTTTAATATTGATAATTGGGAACCTGATCCCCGTTATTTTCTTGAAAATTCAAGAGTGTTTCTCAATATTGATAATGAATGGTTTTACGACAGGTCAGAAGGAATTGTGCTGCTTAAACTGCCGGAAGATTTGAATCCAAATGATATTGATATAACAATACCATTATCTGAAGGATTGGTACGACTTACCGGACAGGAAAATTATTTGTTGAAGAATGTTCATTTTGAAGGGTTAACCTTTCGCCATTCCTTTTGGGCTATTCCTGAAGAGGGGTATTTTGGAATCCAGGCTTGTCATTTTGATCCGCGGCCTGCCGGAAGTGGCTGGTCGGTTGTACCTGCTGCTTTTTATGCGGAATGGACTGAGAACTGCAAGGTAAGTAAATGCTCATTTGAAAATTTAGGGGGTTCAGGATTATGGTACAGTACAGGTTGCCGGAATTGTTTGATAGAAGATTCGCGATTTTCAGATATTTCGGGAAATGGCATTATGATAGGAGAGGGGCGTGACAGAGAGGTAAACGGTGACAAGTGGTGGATTTCATCTCCGGAACAGGTAGCTTCAGGTAACAAAATTGAAAATTGCATAGTTTCTGAATGTGGACAACAATTCAGTGGAGCTGTTGGTATTTGGTGCGGATTAACAGCAGAAACTGTTATCAAAGGCAATGATGTCCACGACCTTCCATATACCGGTGTATCAATAGGCTGGATGTGGAGTCCTGTGGCTACTCCCTGCAGGGAAAACATTATTGATGATAATCATATTCATCATATAATGAAAGTCTTAAGTGATGGTGGCGGTATTTATATGCTTGGCCTTCAACCCGGTAGCCGGATTACAGGAAACAGAATCCATGATGTCAGTCTGAATGCAGGCAGGGCAGAGAGTAACGGAATGTTCCTTGATGAAGGGACAACAGATGTCGGGGTGGTGAATAACCTTATTTATAATATTGCAAAATCCCCGTTAAGATTTCATAAAGCCACCACTAATCTGGTTAAAGGTAATTATCTTTTTTGCAGAGACGGCATTCAGCCTGTAAGGTATAATAACACTAAAGAGGAGGATATTAAAAAAGTTGATAATAAGATTTTTACAGAATCAGATCCGGATTTTCATAAAAATCTGACAAAAGCTGTTGAGCGGTGGAGATAATACTATTGAATTATAAAATATTTGGCAACAGTTTTTTTGATCTAAAATGAGCCTGTAGTTTTATTTAACTGGATTTTTCACCTGAAGATAAAAGGATGTTGGGTTATATTTATTTGCTTGTATTATTTTCTATTCTTTCCTGTATCTGAAGCAGGACCTTTTTGTCGCTGTACGCAGAGCAATGTCCCTTACCGGGTTCAACGATGATTGTTGCATCATGTTTGCTATTGACCATTTCATCAAATGACCTTAAGGCTTTATCAAGATAGTAGTCGTCTCTGTCGCCCATCCATATCCATATTTTACCCTGAATTTTTGGTGCAAGTGTTTCCCGGTTGTCAGACAAATAGTTTTTCAGGTCATACTTTTTCCAGTGGCTGGCCACATCCTTATCTATTTCACCGGTCTGTGGATCAAAAAGTGGCATTGGCAGTCCGTCTCCCCCCCTGGGACTAAACACTGCATTAAATGCACCGAATTGTCCGCCGGAGGTAACATAGCTGTTGTTCCATCCCAGGGTATTCTCAAACTGTATGAACTCCTTTTGGAAAATAACCGGCTCCCCTGAGATATTGCGTGCAAGAGGTTTGGGAGAGCCATCTTCATTGTAAAAGGCATTTTTATCCTTGTAGATATTTATATTTTGAAAATTTTCAAAATCAACAGGATCAGGACTGTACGAGAAACACCCGTTGAAGAAGTCAGGATAATAAAGTTGCAGTGCAAGTGATACCCAGCCTCCGGTACTGCATCCGTCCAGGAACCGTGAACCGGAAGTCCCTGTTGCACGGAATTTTTTTTCAATATAAGGTATCACTTCCCTGACCAGGGCAGTTCCGTAAGGCCCGTTATTCTCCGAATCAATCTGGTAACAATCCCCAAAAGGGCCCTTCCCGTCGAGGAAAACAGTGATTATTTGTGGTGCCTCACCCGACATCCACCAGTCTGAGAAGTCTCGGTTCCATTCAACCAGGCCATTTGCCCTTGTATACCTTCCTCCATATCCTGCAATACTATAACGGACAGGATATGATTTTTCAGGCCTTTTAAAATATCCGGATGGCAATAAAATGGCTGCCTTGATATAGATATCCCTTTTATGCCAGTCAGATAAAATTTTGCTTTTGAAATTTATCTCCTTTAAATATCTGTGCTTTGCAAGTTTTTCAGGTAAAATTATATGTTCAAGCGGTAAGTCTGTAACCATGTCTTCTGTTAAGTCAACAGTTACAGCCTCGCTGTATAAGTTTCCCGGAGAGTTTATTCCCGCCTCTTCCCGGTTCTGGTCCCACACAACCTGAATCCGATATCTGCCATGAGGTATTTCGTTAAGTGAAATAGCTGTTGATTTAGTCAGCTCAACATTTCCGTCAAAGATGAAACTACTGTCGACATTCCACTCTTCCATGGTTACTGCAAATATGTTATTTGAATTATCTGGCCAGGTATGCAGGCGGGGCTGACTTAGTTTACTCTTGCTTACAAAAAGAAAAATTCTCCCGGAGGATTTAAATTTGGAGGTTAATTTTTTTGAAATACCGGTCTTTACTGAAAGAGAACTGGTTTGTGAGTAAGTTTCCGGTATGCAAAATGTGAAAATAAAAAACAGTATAAGCAGTGATCGCAAACGAATTTTCATTTCAATCAGCCATTCCCGGGAAAAGTGAAAGTCCCATAACCAAAAGATTTTTTTTGATCTTTTACAAAATTTTGCAGCAGTGGAATGTTCCATGATATTAATTTGGCCATTAAAAATAACAATATTCTGCGACAGGCAAAATAAACCGGAAGTTTACTATTTATCAAAAATATGCATTAATATTGACAGAGGTATTATATTTGCTTTTATACAAATATTTAAAATTTCCGAAAATGACTGATTTTGAATATCAGGAACCCTTCCCTGTGATAAAAGACAATACGAGATACAGACTGCTTACCAGGAATTATATCTCGTCACATAATATTGACGGACGAACAATATTGAAAATTGAGCCGGAAGGATTAGAGTTTATTGCACGTGAAGCTTTTTCCGATGTCTCCTTCTATTTACGGGAATCGCACCTTAAGAAGCTGTCCCAAATGCTTGAGGATCCGGAGTCTTCTGAAAATGAACGTTTTGTAGCATATACCATGTTGTTGAATCAAATAGTGGCAGCCGGTGGCGAGCTTCCCACATGTCAGGATACCGGCACTGCTATAGTTTATGGTAAAAAAGGGGAAAATGTTTTTACGGGAGCTAATGATGCCAGGTATTTGTCGAAGGGTATTTTCCATACCTATCAAAGCAAAAACTTAAGATATTCCCAGGTTGTCCCTTTCTCGATGTTTGAAGAGAAGAACACCGGAACTAATCTGCCGGCACAGATAGAAATATTTGCAGGAGAAGGAGATACATATGAATTTTTATTTATTGCCAAAGGAGGCGGATCGGCAAATAAGACATTTTTATATCAACAGACAAAATCATTGTTAACTCCTGATAACCTGAAAAAGTTTGTCACCGAAAAGATCTTTGACCTTTCCACTTCTGCCTGTCCGCCTTATCACCTGGCCCTGGTTGTGGGAGGAACTTCAGCAGATGCGACACTTAAAACAGTTAAGCTGGCATCTGCAGGATATTACGACAACCTGCCGGATAAAGGCAACTCTGGGGGCAGGGCCTTTCGTGACAGGGAATGGGAAGGGATTGTAGAGAATATTTGCAGGGACAGCGGTATTGGAGCACAGTTCGGGGGTAAATATTTTGTTCATGATGTAAGGGTCATCCGTTTGCCCAGGCATGCTGCATCTTGTCCGGTCGGACTTGGTGTTAGTTGCAGTGCAGACAGAAATGTCAGGGCAAAGATAACTTCTGAAGGGATTTTTCTTGAGGAGCTCGAAAAGAATCCGGCTCGTTTTCTTTCAGGAGAAATACCGGATCTTACACCTGCAGTGAATATTGATCTGGACCAGCCAATGGAAGACATTCTTGATCAGCTGGACGGCTATCCGGTGAAGACACGTTTAAATCTTAGCGGGACTATGATTGTAGCCAGGGATATGGCACATGCTAAATTGAAGGGCTTACTTGATGATGGCAAACCGTTGCCTGAATATTTTAAAAAACATCCGGTATATTACGCCGGTCCTGCCAAGACACCTAAAGGGATGGTAAGTGGAAGTTTTGGCCCGACCACGTCGGGCAGGATGGATCCATATGTGGATGAATTTATGATCAGGGGAGGGTCAATGATAATGGTGGGAAAAGGAAATCGGTCAGCACAGGTTACCCGGGCATGTAAAAAATATGGCGGATTTTACCTGGGGTCAATAGGCGGACCTGCAGCAGTTTTGGCTCAAAACAGTATTAAATCGGTCGAAGTTGTCGATTTCGAAGAACTGGGTATGGAGGCAGTAAGAAAGATAAGAGTGGAGAATTTTCCTGCGTTCATTATTATTGATAATCAGGGTAATGATTTATATCAGGACATATTGGCGGGGAGGCAGATTAAATGACTTTGCAGGTTTAATACTTTCAAAAATTGTTTCATACCGTGTTGAAATAAACCAGACAAAAAATTTGTTTTAATAGATCTATTTTGTTTATTTTGATATTACTAAAACTTATGAAAAACTGATGGATGACTATTCAGACCTAAATATTTTCAAACGAATAAATCGGGGAGATGAATCTGCTTTCAACAGTTTATTCGATACATATTATGTATCATTATGTTTTTTCGCAAACAGGTACCTAAAAGATATAGACAGATCACGTTCCCTGGTGCAACAACTCTTTGTTGACATTTGGGAAAAACGGGAATATACAAACATTGACAGATCAGTGAAGTCCTATCTTTTTATGGCAATGAAAAATCGGGCAATTGACTTTTTGCGGCTCAGCAAGAATAAAGTATCCCTTTTTGAAGTGGACACCGAATTGCTTCAAATTCCTTTTTACGATATGATTGAAGAAGCTGATTTAGATGCTCAGATAAATAACTGCGTTAACCAACTGCCTGACAAATGCAGGGAGGTGTTTATGCTTTCCCGCAATGAAGGGCTTAAGTATTCCGAGATTGCCCGAAAACTTGATATTTCCGTAAAAACAGTTGAGATGCATATGTGCATTGCCCTGAAAAAATTGAGGGGTTTGTCAACAGACACTGAGCTATATTTTAAAAAAGTAAGTAAAAAAAGTAAATTATAATACAGGGTAACTTGATAGTTATTCGTCATCTATATGTCCAATAAAAATTAATCACAGGGACTAAGCGTGAACTATAACCAGGATAATACCTACAACCTCATAGTCAAAACAGTTTCCGGTAATGCCACTCCGGAAGAAATAAGCCTGTTGGAAGAGTGGGCAAATACATCCACAGATAACAGAAGCATAATTGATGAGTTTCAGAAAGTCTGGGACCATAGTGAAAATATTATTACCCAAAGCGAAATCCAGAGAGATAAACTCATACTTAAGGAGTCATATCTTAGTTATATGTCAGGCAGGATTTCATCACTGTTGAGATATTCTGTCCTGTATAAACTTGTGGCCGTTCTTGCACTCCCTGTTGCCCTTATAATCGCATGGTTACTGTTCAGAACTCCTGCCACAAACATGCCGGCCGGGCAGACCTGCGAAATTGCTTCTCCCAAAGGTCATGTGTCAAAATGTATTCTTCCTGACGGAAGTAAAGTGTGGATAAACACAGGTTCAAAATTAATTTATAACACTACTTTATTTAACTCTGGAACCCGTGAAGTTCATCTTGAGGGAGAAGCCTATTTTGAGGTTACCGGGGATAAGGAGAGGCCGTTCAGGGTTATTACTGAAAATGTTGATGTCGAAGTTACAGGGACTTCATTTAATTTATCTTCTTACACCGGCAGTGATGTTTTTGAAGCAGTACTGGCCGAAGGAAGTGTCAGCCTGGAGTTAAAATCTGCCTTCAGGAAATTGAATCTTACACCGGGGCAGCGTATGATATTAGATATAAAACAGAGTAAAATCGATATTCATCCCGTTGATGCAGAAATCTACACTTCATGGCGCAATGGTGAGTTGCTCTTTAAGGATGCAACTCTCAATGACCTTATAGCAGAACTGGAAAGAATTTATGATATCCGGTTCCATCTGAAACCTGAAAATCTTGGTAATTTCAGATTTAGGGGTATGTTCAGTTATAACAACAACCTGATAGAAGCCCTTGAAAAAATAAAGAAGACCTCCGGTATAGATTATTATATAGAGAAGAAAGAAGTTTGGTTAAAAAGTTCTAATTAAAAAAAATAGTTTGCCTATGATAAAAAACCAGGTTTAGTTAATTCAGAGTGTGTATTAACCTGAAAGCGGCATACCGCTGCAAAAGGTTGAAGTTCCAGAATTACACATTGACAGGGAAAGAAAAGAGGGAAACTGTGGTGGCTTTCCCTCTTTATAAGCTTTATTAGCAATGAGATTGCTAAATCACTTAAAACAAACATGTAAAAATATGAAAAAAATTATTGGATCAGTGGATTGGTTTCCACATATTAAAAAGTTGTTGTTAATTATGCGATTAAGTGTATTGCTCATATTAGTTGCTGTTTTTTCCTCCACGGCAAGTGTCTATTCTCAGGCTACAAAATTGACCCTGAAGATGGAAAAAGTCCGTATTTCAGAAGTATTTGATGCTATAGAGGATCAATCAGAATTTGTCTTTTTCTACAACAAGGAATTTTTCGATGATGAGCAGATAGTTACTGTAGATTTTGATAATAAAAAGATTGATGAGGTTTTAGAGGAGCTTTTTAAAGGCCGGTTGGTTGCATATGAAATATATGACCGCAATATCCTCATGAAAGTTGCTGAAAAAGCTGGCGCATCAAAGAGTGCTAAATTGCTGCAGCAGCAACAGACAGTAACAGGAAAAATTACAGATAAAAACAGGCAGCCTTTGCCTGGGGTAACTATTGTGTTAAAAGGTACAACACAGGGTACAGTTACAGATGCTAACGGTGACTTTACCCTTACAGGTGTGACATCCGACGGGACATTGGTATTTTCTTTCGTGGGCATGAAAACCCAGGAAATGGCTATAGGAAGCCAGACAAGGTTTAATGTTACGATGGAGGAAGAGACAATTGGACTGGAAGAGGTTATTGCCATCGGATACGGTACAAAAGAAAAAGGCCAGCTTACCGGATCTGTAGCAAATGTTAAAGGTGATGCCCTTACCCAAATTCGTACCACAGACCTTATAAAGAGCCTTCAGGGTGTTATGCCCGGTATTATTGTAAATGACAGGGGCGGGGCACCCGGATCAGAGGATGCACAGATACTGATCAGGGGTACTCACACACTGGGAGATAATTCACCGCTTATCGTAATTGACGGGGTGCCACGCAGCGGCTTTGGCCAGTTGTCACCCGAAGATATTGAGGAGATAAGTGTACTTAAGGATGCTTCTGCTGCAATTTATGGTGCCCGTGCAGCAAATGGTGTAATTATCGTAAGAACCAAGAGAGGTAAAACAGGACAGTTTACCCTGGAAGTAAATTCAAATTACGGTGTCAATTCGCTGACTCGCGAACCGGACCTTATGGATTCATGGGAATGGGCAACATATCAGAATGAGGTGCTGGAGTATTACGGACAGGTTAAAAGATATAGTGACGATGACATCCAGAAGTATAAAACCGGATCTGACCCGCTTACTCATCCGAATACTAATTTTTATGCTGAAACTTTCAGGGATTATGCTCCGGAAAGTCATCACAATATATCAGCTACCGGTGGAACTGAAGCAATAAAATATTTTATAAGCGGGGATTATCTCAGGAAAGAAAGCCAGTATACTTCTGAGGACGGCCACTACAATCAATACCAGTTGAGAAGTAACATTGATGCACAGGTACAGAAATATATAAATATAGGGATGGATATCAGTCTCAGGCTGCAGGAGGAGAAAATGCCACCTTCCAGTACTACTGACATAATTCACAGATGCTGGTTCAATTATCCTTATGAACATGCCTATTATCCGAATGGATTGCCGGGATGGACAAGAGAAGGAGGAGGTAATCCAATCGTAATGAATAGTTTTGATACTGGCTTTAACGAGACCATTGATAAAATAGCCATGACAAAATTATCTTTTGACCTGAATATGGAGTGGATAACTGACGGATTGGCTCTGACAGGGTATGCCGCATATGATTTTAATATTATGAACAATGCAACCCACATGAAGCCCGTAGCTTTATATTTTTATAATGCCAATACGGGTGAATATGAAGAAAGGATTGGTACAGTGCCAAGCAGCGGTAATACATCTTTATCTAAACGCAATAATGTTTCAAGTAATAGTTTATATCATATCCGCCTGCAATATGAGAAGGGTTTCGGAGATCATAATTTGAGCGCTTTTGCAGCTTATGAGCAGAGTGAGTCAGACTATACATATATTTATGCATACAGGAAAAATCTGTTTAGTACAAGTAAAGTTGAGTTGTTCGCGGGAGAGGAAGACGGACGTGCAGTAAATGGCAGTTCCTCTGTAGGAGGAAGAGTAAATTATTTCGGATATCTCTCATACGACTATATGAGGAAGTATATGATTGATTTTACAATAAGACATGACGGTTCTTTTAACTTTCCCAAAGAGAAGAGATTTGGTACATTCCCGGCTGTTACAGCAGGCTGGAACATTTCCAAAGAGCCTTTCATGGCAGGTATTAAAGGATTTGCTGACAATATAAAACTGAGAGTTTCCTATGGTGAAATGGGAAATGACAGGATCCCAAGTTATCAGTACCTTACAAAATATGGCACAGGTTCTTACTACATTTTTGGTGAATCACCGATTTATAACGCCGGCATGGACATTACCAATGTGCCGAATACCAATATTACATGGGAGGTTGCTAAAACATGGAATGCCGGTTTCGATGCAGAGTTATTTAACGGTAATTTGTCGATGAGCCTTGACTATTTCTATGAAAAGAGAAGGGGCATTTTGATCAGGAGGAATGAATCAGTGCCGGCATACACCGCGCTTGAACTTCCCCAGGAAAATTTAGGTAAAGTAGACAACTCAGGAATTGAATTGGTTCTTAACCATGCCAGGCAACTTGGCGATGTAACCTATAACATAGGTGGGAACCTTACTTTTAACAGAAGTAAAATAGTATATATGGATGAACCGGCTGGAGTTGCTGAATACCAGAAGAAAGAGGGGCATCCGGTTAATTCATTTCTGGCATACGAAACAGACGGAATTTTCAATAATCAGGCTGAACTGGATAGTTATCCCCATTTGGGAGGAGAAGTTCCTGGCGGTATAAAGTATATTGACATAAATGAAGATGGCAAGATTGATGATAACGATATGGTCAGGCAATATACCTCAGCTACTCCTGAAATTCAGTTTGGAATAAATTTAGGCATGAATTATAAGGGTTTTGGATTGTTTGCTCTGTTCCAGGGACAGGCAAGGGCAACCCTCCCATTCATGTTTAATGATTCAGGGACAAAGCCAAAATATCTTTTTACTGAAAGATGGACTCCGGAAAATACGGATGCTGTGCATCCAAGGCCATTCCAGGGATTCGACTCATACCAGAGAATGTCAACCTATCATTTTAATGATGCATCTTTTATAAGGCTTAAGAATTTGGAGCTATCCTATGATTTAGCTTCTGCCAGCTGGTTGCAAAACAGTTTTTTAAAACAATGTCGATTATATCTGAGAGGCCGTAATTTATGGACACTGGACCATGTTAAATATTTCGACCCGGAAGCACCTATCAGGGTTACATCAGGTACCCGGCCAAACAGTGCCAGATATCATCCTCAGTTGAAGACATACTCACTTGGTATAAATATTACATTGTAAATTTTAAAAACTTACGAATTATGAAGAGTATCAATAAAATATTAATAGTCATTGCAGCCCTGGCAGTTTTTATTTTCCAGGGTTGTGAAGAGAAGGTGCTGGATAAACCTCCGAGAGATGTATTTTCGGAAGTGGATGTTTGGGGTGATATTGAACTTGCCAAAAAGTTTCAGACTACAATTTATAACGGGCTTTGGTTGCCAACTTACTATGAAATGTATGCCGCCTCAAGTGATGAAGCACTCTCAGCAGAAAATATTACAGGTATTAACAATTTTACCCGCGGGATGATTGCTGCCGACTATATGATGCAGTTTGCACCTATATGGGCATATGAATATAACTATATAAGAAAGGCCAACATATTCCTGGACGGGATTGATGCACTGGAAGGTGACGAGGATGCAAAAAATGTGTTGAAAGGTGAGACAAAATTTCTCCGGGCAAGGATGTATTTCGATCTGATAAAGCTTTTTGGAGGTGTACCTTTAGTTACAGATGTCTTTGAGCTGGACGATGAATTTATGGTCGCCCGTGACAGCTATGAGTCTATTGTTGACTGGATTGTAAAAGAACTGGATGAGGCAGCTAATCTTGTACCTGCCGAGAGGCCTTCCAGTGAATGGGGCAAAGTTACTAAAGGAGCTTGCCTTGCAACAAAATCGAATGTTTTGTTGCACGCAAACAGTAAGCTTCATGATCCTTCCACCCAACCAAGCGGCCCGCTCTTTGATTACACCAAAGATACATGGCAGGCTTGTGCTGATGCTGCCAAAGCTGTAATCGATATGCCTCAATATTCATTGCAGCCTGTTGAGACCTGGCAGGATTACCATCAGATATTTATAGATCCGAATCCGGAAATAATTTTTGCCAAAGTGTATCATAACAATTATGGCAACAGGGCCAGACATATCTGTTATACCAATGCCCCTGTAAAAGACGGAGGCTGGGCAGAGCATACTCCTCTGCAGGGCTTGATTGATGAATATGAGATGGATAATGGAAAGAGAATTTATGAAGAGGGATCAGGATATAATCCATCTAAAGAGACGCTCTATAATAACAGGGAAAAACGTTTTTATGCAAATATTCTGTATCATGGAAGCGTCTGGAAAACTCCGCTGGATGTTGTTTATCCCGGAGGTGTTGAAGTTAGCACTCCGCCTTATATCTGTACAGGATACAGGCTTCGTAAATTTATGGATGAAAACATTCAATACCTGGCAGGAGAGAATGGAGATACTCCGTGGGTTTGGCTGCGATTAGCCGAACTATATCTGAATTATGCTGAGGCTCAGTATGAGTTGGGGCACGAGGATATTGCCCGGGATTATGTGAATATAATACGAAACCGGGTTGGACTGCCTGATATTACCTCTTCAGGAGAAGAATTATTTAATGATATCATTCACGAAAGACAGATTGAATTGTGTTTTGAATATCACAGGTTCTTTGATGTACGTCGCTGGATGAT
>LSQX01266951.1_pt1 | contig 34755 bp, 36 predicted proteins | sample 654561 | NCBI WGS metagenome assembly LSQX01 (sample SAMN04489861, study PRJNA283612) | anaerobic digester metagenome | isolation source: 4 biogas reactors fed with cattle manure at either 37C or 55C with and... | place: Denmark: Kongens Lyngby | collected 2014 | reverse complement strand
CACGTTGAGACGGTGGTTTCAATGACACAAGAAAAGGATAATCTTTGCTGATGACTAGATGGTTAGGTGTAATGTGATTGCGAAACATGTTACAGCGACAATATTTGAAGTGATTTAGCTTCACAGACAGACATAGTGAATCGCTTGCTCTTATGCATAGAGAAAGTAGCAATCTCTTAACACGCGAACGATCATTGTAGCTCCGAAGAGTACTTTTCACTGAATCCTCGAGAATCCGAATGATGTCAGTGTACAATCATCTAAAGGAGGTGTGGCTCCGTGGATTTATTGAATTTAAGCGTGAAACATATTGCATTCGGTACTGGCGTTGTCACGAGTGCCTATGACAACTATTTCATTGTCCAATTTGAGGATAAGTCCAGAAAATTTTTGTATCCAGATGCATTTGCAGGATTCATTAAAGCTGAAGATCCAGCAATACAAGAATTGATTATGAACGATCTCACTCTTGCACGTCAAACTGAAGAAGCAAGGCGGCCAGCAGAGCATGAGCGCACAATTGAGACAACTAGAAAACCAGATATAAAAGCTGCAAAAGATGCTTCAGGATTGAAAAAAACAACCTCGAAGGCTAAACCAGTTGCAAGTTCTCAGCTAAGCAGAAAAAGGCGGATGACATTCTTTGTTTTCCAAGGTAGCAGCTTTGATCAAGAGTACCGTGGTGGGTATATTTGGGCGCCCATTTCTGACAAGGCGGGCAACATGCCTCACCATTGGACACGTCTCCTTGATGTGCGTAAGGGCGACATTATTCTCCATGGATTTGGCGGAAATGTTCAGGCTATTAGCGTTGCACTTGGCAATTGCTACGCTTTTGTTCAGCCCCACGGATTGTTGGCTGACAATTTGTGGGATAATGACGGTCGCAAAATTGACTGCGACTACACCTATATTAGGCGTCCAATAAAAACGTCTGCCTTTACAGATGATATTATCCGCTTATGCCAGGTAAAGTATTCTCCTTTTGACAAAAACGGAAATGGCAATATGGGATACTTGTTTGAAATTGATCGCCAGCTCGCAAGAATTTTTGTTAAGGCATCAGTGAATAGCAACTCTTATCTTTCGTCAATCGACTATATAAACGAACTGCTCTCGGAGACGGACAATTACCTAATTTGATACGCAATCATCCAACGGTCAAGCAAGATGCTTTTGCATAGGTTGAGCTTGGTGGGCAGGTTGGATCGTGACCCAATTAATCACAAAGCGGACCCATCGGTATGGTCGGGTATGATTGAATTTCGAGGAGTGCGAAACTGTAGCATGACTGAACTCAGATTTATCTCCAGAGAACCGATTCATTGGGACGGGTCAAGCGGAAAAAGTTTTGTGCCACGGCAGCCAATGGTGCTAAATACCTCCTTTGAATTACTCCCAAAGAAAAAAGTGTAAGACGCGCCCGTATGTCCGTATGCAGCGGGAGGTTGCGGCACTGGGTGCTCTCATGTGAAAACCTGTTGTGTCCGGGAAATGCATTGAGGGCGTTTATTCCCGTCAGACCTGGATTGAGGGTCAGGGTCCTGAAAAAGCGGTCCCCACCTTGCTGACATTGAGCAGTATGCCTACGGTATTGAAGCTGTCTTTTCTGCCATGGGCAATTCGATTTTGGTGAGGGCGGATCCATGCCATTCCACCCTGTTAAGGAAGCTTTTAACTTGGCATGACGGGATGAAGAACCCCCTTCCAAGATGGGACATCAGGCAGAGAAATAAGTTGGCAGCAACAGGCACCCGCCGTTATGGGAAAGACGCGTTTACGCGCAGATCGCACGAAACGATTCAGATCTCCTTTTGCCATTCATATCGCCCAATAAATAAATGCCGTTGTGGGAAGCAACGAAGCCCAAGAAATAAATGCCGTTGACCGTGTCTTCCAAAAGCCCTCACTTTCTAATACCCTAAACTCAGAGATTGGATTTGCGCAAGGAGCTTGGCCATTTCTTTTTGGATAGAGATGAGATCCAGCGCTTCAAAGAACTCGTGCAATTCCTCTTTCTGTTGGGGGCACAAGGTGTCTTCAATCAAGAGACGGCGGTAGGGAGTAATGGCAAGGTCGTGCTTGCGAATCACCCGGCTGCCGTCTCGCACTCTTTTGACCAGTTTTTGGGAGGGCAAAAAGAAGTGATTGAGCAAAGACAGGAGCTCGTAATAGTGGTTGAGGATGTCTGTCGCCTCCTGCCCCTCTAATCGTCCATAGCCGATCATCTTCCTTACGACCGACCAGTTCTTTTGTTCGACATAGCAGTTGTCATTGGAGTGATTGGGTCTGGAACGGGTGAAGCAGAGTTTTTTATCCTTGCAGTAGTTGAGGAAGTGTTGGTTGATGAACTCAGAACCGTTGTCGCTGTCGATCCCTTTCAGGGGGAAGGGTAGCCTTTGCTCGATCTTCCTCATGGCTTCCAGGGTGTGAACCCTGGCCTTGTTACGAACAGCTCGACACTCGGTCCAGCCAGTTTTGACGTCAGTTGCATTGAGGGTGAAAAGGTATTCTCCTCTGGGCTCACTCCCACAATGGGCGACCAGGTCGATCTCTAAAAATCCGGGGACATTGTCGTCCCAGTCTGTGCCTCGACGGACGGGGATCTGGCTTTTGAGGAGGGAACCCGGTTTCGTGGTCGTCCGGCCAAAGGGAAGAAGCTGCCTGCGATTGTATCTTAGGAGCCTGTCCATGGTGCCGTGAGACATCTGGAGCATCTGTTGCCTGAGATTGGCTTCCAGCTTCCAGTGTCCGTGGCGTTCCAGGCTCTCGATGACGTCGGGCAAGGCTGCCTCCAGTCGTCGGGAGGAAGGAAATTGCAGGAGGTACCAAGCTTCTTCAGGAACTCTTTGTGAACCATCCCATAGATGGGCTTTCTTCCTCTTCCGGGTTTGACCGGTCCCTTCTTGTACTGATACTGATCCCGCAAGATCCGGCTCACATGGTCCCGGGTCAGGCCTGTCGTCGTCACCAGAGTCTGTAGGATTCGGCTCTTTTCTTTCTTGCTTGCACGACGGTAGGGATTCTTTTGTCTTTCAATAATTTGCCGTTTGGTTGCCATCGTTAAATCCATGCTTTCTACCTCCTTCTCTAAGGAGGATTTTAACGGGATTTATTTGCGAGGCCACGTTTATCCTTTCGGCGGCATTATTTGCTAGGCGACGCGCCATTTTGAAAAAAACGTCTTTTGGTCGATAATGGGTACTTAGAAATACAATTTTTTTAGGAGGAGCTTTGATGAAAGCAACAGTCGATCATGATCTTTGCATCGGTTGCGCCCTGTGCGAATCCATCTGCCCCGAAGTGTTTGAGATGGGCGATGACGGACTGGCACATGTGATCGGGGAAGTAACACCTGAACTGGAAGATACTGCCGAAGAAGCGCGGGATTCCTGCCCGACCGAAGCCATTACCCTTGAGTAACAGCTTGGCGGCCGGCAGCCGGTCCAGGCCGGCCGCCACCTTGCCCAGGAAGGAATAAGTACTTGAAACTCATTTCATGGAACATCGATTCACTCAATGCGGCCCTGACAGGAACATCTGAACGTGGGCTCCTGTCCCGGGCAGTGCTGGATACCATTGCGGAGCACGATCCGGTCATCATTGCTCTGCAGGAGACGAAACTGCCTGGCCACGGCCCGGCCAAAAAGCATCTTGAAATTCTGACCGAGCGCTTCCCCGGTTACAAGGTCGTTTGGAACAGTTCCAAAGAACCCGCGCGCCGCGGCTATGCGGGAACCATGTTTTTGTACCGGGAGCACCTGGCGCCGGCTGTCAGCTTTCCGGTCATCGGAGCTCCCGATACCATGGATGCTGAAGGCAGAATCATCACCCTGGAGTTCCCGGACTACTATTTAACCCAGGTTTATACGCCCAATGCCGGTGAAGGTTTAAATCGGCTGGAAGACCGCCAGGTATGGGATATCAAGTACGCTGAGTATCTGGCAGGCCTGGACAGAAAAAAAGGAGTCATTGCCACTGGCGACTTCAACGTAGCCCACAAGGAGATCGATCTGGCCCATCCGGACAACAACCGCCGCACGGCAGGTTTTACCGATGAAGAACGCCAGGGATTCACCAATCTGCTGGCCAGGGGTTTTACGGATACCTTCCGCCACCTTCACGGTGATGTCGAAGGCATCTATTCCTGGTGGGCACAGCGGGCCCGAACCAGCAAAATCAACAATTCCGGCTGGAGAATCGATTACTGGATCGTCAGCGACCGTCTGGCGGACCGGGTGATCCGGTCCGAAATGATCGATTCAGGCCCCAGGCAGGACCACACGCCCCTGTTGCTCGAAATAGATCTGCCCCTGTAGGCTCTAATCATCGAGGCTGAACAAGTCCTCGACCGTGGTACCCAGCACCCTGGCCAGTTTAATGGCCAGCACCAGGGAGGGATTGTATTTCCCATTCTCGATGGCAATGATGGTCTGCCGACTTACCTGTACGCGATCCGCCAGATCCGACTGCCGCAGGGCCTGCTCTTTGCGAAGCTTCCTAATCTTGTTGGTCATGGTCTTTACCGCTGATGCCCATCTTGCGTCTGAAATAGAATACAAAACCAAACAAAACCAGGTTCTGGGACGTCAACAGGATAAAGGGGAGCCGGAGATCGCCCCACTTGATAAGATCGTAGAGCATCCAGACAACCAAAAAGAGGACCGAATAGAGCCAGGCGCACCTGACTGCCCGCAATTGGATGCTCATTTCCATTTCATCCATTTTCCTCACTGAACCAACCCCCTTAAGTAAAGTTGTTCTTACATATTTAGCTTAATTGATCCGGGCAGTAATGTCAAGCTAACTTTACTTCACGAGCAGGATTCCACCGTCTGAACAAAAGAATGGGCGATCTCAGAAGCTTTGTTTATACTCATTGCGCCTGCCCTTTTAGTATAGTGGACGTGACATCCATCAAACCTGTGGAGGTGCCGCTTATGAGGAAGATTGCCATACTGCTGGAAAACCTGTTCGACGAGCACGAGCTGATCTACCCCTATCACCGCCTGAAAGAAGACTTTGAGGTGCATTTGGTCGGAACGGAAAAGGACACGATCTACACAAGCAAATCAGGACTTTCGGTCAAGAGCAGCCACGAGTCTGCCGAAGTGAAGGCCACCGATTACGCGGCCCTGTATATCCCCGGCGGTTTTTCTCCTGATTACATGAGACGCTCGGAGGCAACCAGACGTCTGGTCAGAGACTTTGATCACCAGAAAAAGCCGATTGCGGCCATCTGTCACGGTGCTTGGATGCTGGCTTCCTGCTGTGACCTCGAGGGCAGGGAAGTGACATCTTTCTTTTCGATCAAAGACGATCTGATCCATGCCGGAGCTGTCTGGCTGGACCAGGAAGTGGCTGTCTCGGATCACCTGATCACGTCACGGAATCCCGGCGACCTGCCGATTCTGATGAAGGTATTTCTGGAGAAGATTGAATCCCGTTAGCATTGTCTCAGGAAGGAGCCGCAGTCAGGATCCGGTTAACTCGGCGAACAAACACCACAAGCATCCGAATGAAATACTCCTCGATGACAAAAATGCCTGCTTTGAAGATATGGAGTTACTCCGGAATTCTTTCACGCAGATCCCGCGCGGGCGAGGTTTCCCCTCCGGGCGTGGTCTTTCGGGAACGCCTGTAACCAGGGAAAAAACCGATTCGTTTATCATGAAAGAAAATTACTTGCCCAATAAGGAACAGGAGAAACCCTATGTCAAAAGAAATCAGCCAGGCGGAATCGCTGAAGAATATTCTGAACAAGTTGAGCCGGGGCGCGACTGTGGAAGATGTGCGGGAGGAATTCCTTGCGACTTTCAAGACTGTCGACGCCAAAGAGATTGCGGCCGCTGAGGCCGAGCTGATCCAGTCGGGCACGCCCGTCGAGGAGATACTGAACCTGTGCAATGTGCATGCCTCGATCGTGGAGGGAAATGTCAATGTCGCCGCGATTGATCCGGAAATGGGTCACCCACTGACCGTTTTCTATAAAGAGAATGATGGCCTGGAAGCCTTCCTGGACGGTGACTACGCGTCAGCCAAATCAACTTTCTTATCTTCCGGCGACGGCGTTCCCTACGTCCGGGCCCTGGAAAAACTGGCCCGGCTTGACAAACATTATGCCCGTAAGGAAAACCTCATCTTCCCCTATCTGGAACGTAACGGTATCACTGCGCCTCCCAAGGTTATGTGGGGCAAAGATGATGAAATTCGCGCCCTGATCAGGGAATCGCTGGACCGGGCTCGGTCCGGGAAAAAGGATGAAAAACTGTTCGCTGAGATGGAGCTGGAAGTCCGCGGCATGATCCACAAGGAAAATGAGATCCTGAAGCCCATGCTGGTGGACAACCTGACTGAGGATGACTGGAAGGTAGTGGCCGCTGAAAGTGCTCATTACGGCTACGCTTTTGCGGAGGCCATTGAAGGTGCCAGTCCTTCAGATGCGGCTGCCTGGCTTAAAGGCGGGCAGGCACCATCGGGTCGGAAAAATGATGCGGATTTTGATCTGCCAAGCGGCTACTTCAATGCCCATGAACTGGAGGCCATGCTCAATACCCTGCCGGGCGACATCACTTACGTGAACGCTGAGGGCAGGGTGCAATATTTCAGTGAGGGCAAACACCGCGTCTTCCCCCGCACCCGGACCATTATCGGCCGCCTGGTGGAGGACTGCCACCCACCCAAGAGCCTGGATCGGGTTCTGGCGGTAGTGGAAAGCTTCAAGTCAGGTGAGAAGGACCAGGAGCACTTCTGGATCCAGAAAGACGGTCTTTTCATTCTGATTCGTTACTTTGCGGTGCGCGACGCGGCGGGAACCTACCTGGGTGTCGTGGAGATAACTGAGGAGATTTCCGAGCTGAGGAAACTGGAGGGAAGCAGAACGCTTATATCAGGAGACTGACGGGACGGAAAGAATCGTAACCATGGATGTGCGAAAAGTATTAAATGCCCTGGATAAGCGGAATTTCAAGGGCTTCTGCGTCAAAGATGAGACAGAGTTGATCGCATTGCTGGACAGGCTGATCCCGGAGCATTCCGTGGTCGGTGCAAGTGATTCGGTCACCCTCCAGGAAACAGGTGTGCTTGATTTCCTGCGCAGCGGCAATTATCACTTCCTTGACAAACACCGGGAGGGGATAGGCCCCGCGGAAAAAAAGCAGCTCTACCTCCAGTATTTTTCAGCTGATACCTTTCTTTGCAGCACCAACGCCCTGACAAAAGACGGTGTCCTCTACAATATCGATGGCAGCGGCAACCGGATGGCTCCTGTCATCTATGGGCCCCGGCAGGTGATCATTGTGGCGGGCATCAATAAGCTGGTCCGAAACGGCCGGCAGGCAAAAAGAAGAGTCCGGCATCATGCGGCACCGCGCGACGCCAAACGGCTGAGCTGCGACACACCTTGTGTGGAACTGGGCCGCTGCACCGATTGCGACAGCCCCGACCGGATCTGCAATGTCTTTACGGCCATTACGGGGCAACTGATCAAAGACCGGATCAAGGTGATCCTGGTCGGCAAATCGCTGGGGTATTAGTGGCTGTGGTAAAAATGGTTGTAACTGATCTGGACGGCACTCTTTTAAGGACTGACAAAACAGTTTCGTCCTACACCATCAAAACGATGGAAGATGTGAAGAGCCTGGGTGTCAAACTTGTCTTTGCCACAGGGAGAGGCAACAGCACCGGTCACCTGGTCGACCACCAACTCTTTGATGGCCGCGTCCATTTAAACGGAGCCAATGCCTTCATCGGGGACAGGCTGGTTTATGACCGGACCATTCCTTCCCCGGTCTTTGCCCCCTTGCTGCGTGAACTGTCCGGCCATGGACTGAATGTTGTTGCCGAAATCGATGGCGTTCATTTTTCCAATTTCGATGTGGGAACTATGTGGCAGGGCCTTGACTATGTTGTCGTCAATGATTTCGATGACCAGATGGGATCTGCCGGCAAGCTTTACGCCCTCATCGATTATCCCGGTCAAGTTGACCTGATCCGGTCACAGATCTCGGACCCTTTGTACCTGACGGTGACCCGGGACCGGATGGCCATGATCATGCACAAGGAAGCCCGAAAAAGCCGGGGTATTTTGGAGATCGCCAAAACTTACGGCATTGACAGAGATGAGATTGTTGCCTTCGGTGACGACGACAATGATGTAGACATGCTGATCTTCGCCGGCCGCGGTGTGGCCATGGCCAACGCCATCGATCCGGTCAGGGAAAGGGCGGATGAGATCTGTGATACCAATGACCGCGACGGCGTCGCCAAATGGCTGGATCAGCATATTCTGGCCCCCCACCGCCTGCAGGCATGAACACTGATGGCCTTCCTGAAAGAGAGGATCTGAGTCCATGATCTTTGTCTTGTTTGAAGTCAAAATCAAAAAAGCATACCGGGCGCAATATCTTGATCTGGCGGCCGAAATCCGGGAAGCGCTGACGTCGAGTGAAGGCTTTATCCGCTCGGAGCGTTTCGCCAGCCTGACCGATGAAGGGAAAATCCTGAGCCTTTCAGTCTGGGAAAATGAAGAAGCTGTCAGCCGCTGGCGCCGGCAGGCAGCGCACCGCCTGGCTCAGCAGCAGGGACGCGACCTGATGTTTGAAAGCTACCGGATCACTGTTTCAGGGAAAATTCGCAGCTACACCATGGAGGACAGGGATGAGGCTCCGGATGATTCAAGGGAGGGGTTGGACATCCAGCCATCTTTTTCCATCCCTGGCCTTGAGGAATCAATGGATCTTTGGCAGGCAATCCGGTCAAGGCATTCCGTACGGCGTTTCACCGAACAAAAGATTGGGAGTGAGATCGAAAATTGCCTGCGCGAAGCCGTTGATCAGTACAACCGTGAAAGCGGCCTCAGCCTCCAGCTCTGTCTTGATGAGCCCAAAGCATTTGAGGGCCGCCTGGCGCGATATGGCCGGTTCAGCAATTGCAGAAATTATTTGGTCGTGGCAGGGCCGCGCGGCAGCGACCAACTTCTCGGCTATTATGGGCAGCGGTTTGTCTTAAAAGCTCAGCAGCTCGGCTTAAATAGCTGCTGGGTCGGCCTCCATTACCGGAGATCCAAAATACCGTGCACGATCGGCAAGGGAGCGAGAATCCGGCTGGTCATTGCGCTTGGCTACGGCCAGACACAAGGCCGGCCGCGCCGGTCAAAAGACATGATGGATCTCTGCCGGGTGGCAGGTGAGATGCCTGACTGGTTCCGGAAAGGAATGAAGGCTGCCCTCCTGGCGCCGACGGCAACCAATCAGCAGAAATTTCTGTTGACCCTTCGTGGTGACAAGGTAGCCGCAAAAACCTACCCCGGTTTTTATTCAAAAGTTGATCTGGGAATTGTCAAGTGTCATTTTGAAATCGGTGCCGGCAAAGCCAATTTTGACTGGACTTGAGTGGAGGCAGGAGATGGACAGTAAAATTGACCATCAGGTCACTGGTTACCGGACCCGGGATGGGGCAGGCGTCAGCTTGATCAGGGTTCTTGGAAATCATACGGTTGAGCGTTTCGATCCCTTCCTCCTTCTCGATTCGTTTGACAGCACCCGGCCGGATGATTATACCGCCGGTTTCCCCATGCATCCGCATCGGGGGATTGAAACCATCAGTTATCTATGGCGAGGCCATATGACACACCGTGACAGCCTCAAGCACGAGGACACTATCGGTGACGGCGAAGTTCAGTGGATGACGGCGGGGTCGGGGATCATGCATGAGGAAATGCTGCCGGCTGCGGAACGTCTGCTGGGTGTTCAACTCTGGCTCAATATGCCGGCCGGGAAAAAAATGGCGCCCCCGGCCTATCACAGCATCAAGCGCCATGAGATCGCGGAAATCGGGTTCCCCGGCGGCAGATTGCGGCTTTTGGCCGGACAATACCAGGGGTGGCAGGGCCATCTTGGCATCTACCTGCCGCTCGACTACTATGACATCCAGCTTGAGCCTCATGCCTCACTTACCCTGGAAACAGGAAGTGACCGCTCAGTCATGGTCTTCACGCTCGTGGGAGATGCCCTGATCGGTGATGCTCCGGTCAAAGAGAAGACAGCTGCCAAGTTGACTGCTGGAGATCATGTCACCATCGGCACGGCAGAGACCGGCGCTCAGGTTCTGTACATGAGTTCAATCCCGCTTGATGAGCCTGTCGCCTGGGGCGGCCCCATTGTCATGAATACCAGGGAAGAAATCCAACAGGCTTTCAGTGAACTCCGGAAGGGCACTTTCCTGCACTCCGGTATCACCTACTGAGCGGATTCAAGGCTTGAACAAGGAGGTTCCCCATGCCCACCATCACTGGCAATCATGTGATTTACGCTTTCGAACCTGACATGGAAGCCGTCTTATCGGTTGATGACGGCAGCATCGTCACCTTTGAGAGCAATGACTGTTACTTCGGGCAGATTCAGACGGAGGAGGACGATCCTGTCCGGGTCGACCGCGATTTTTTGAACCCGGCAACCGGCCCGGTCTATATCCGCGGGGCCGACCCCGGCGATACACTCAGAGTCGACATCCTGGGGATTGACATCGCCGACCGCGGTATCATGGTTGTCTTGCCGGGCGAAGGACTGCTGAAAAAGGAAGCCAAAAACAAGACGGTCCGGGTCATTCCCATTGTTGACGGTGCGGCCGAATACCTGGGCCTGCGAATCCCCGTCCATCCCATGATCGGAGTCATCGGTGTGGCGCCGGCCCTGGAAGACGGCCCCTGTCCGACGCACACTCCCTACAGGCACGGAGGCAATATGGATACACGGGATATCGTCCGGGGCACCCGGCTCTATCTTCCCGTTATGCAGAAAGGAGCGCTTTTCGCCCTGGGCGACTGCCATGCCCTTATGGCAGATGGTGAAGTCTGTCAAACGGGCCTTGAGGTCAGCGCCAGGGTGACAGTCCGGCTCAGCGTCATTAAAGGCAATTCCGGTCCTTGGCCCCTGCTGGAAACAGCTGAAGGGACCATGATTATTGCGTCAGCAAAAACACTGGAGGAGGCTGCCTGCGACAGTATCAGCACGGCGGTCAGGGCCCTGGCAGGGATCTTCGGCTGCTTATGGGAAGAAGCCTGTATGCTGGCCAGCATGGCAGTTGATATCAAAATCTCCCAGGTCGTTGATCCGCTTATGACGGTCCGGGCGGTCATTCCCAAAACCATTGCGACGACTGGACAGATCCTGAAAGCACTTGATGCTGGATCGGCGGGAGGTGATGACAACCCTGCTCCATAAAGGACTTTTGTTCTGGATTCTGGTCCTTGCCCTTGTCATCGCTGCCGCTCTTCTGATATGAAAACGGCGCAACCGGATAAGAGCTCCCCCTATACTCAGTCAAGCGCACCCCCCGGGTGGTCAGCCTGTCCGCTGACTCCGTGAAACCCACAAAACCGGGCTTGTCGCAGACTCCTTCAGATGCAGATGAAGTCAATTTGGGGGAGGCCGACACCGACATCATGGATTGCCTTTTCTACGACCCCGAAACCCGTTCCGTCCATTTTGCGGGGCTGAACTGTTTTGAGGAGCACAGTACGAAAAAATCGGTTTTTCAAACGAGGAAACCGTTTTCATGGACAGGGACAGGCGGTTCCCTTATTTCAGCGTCACCGTTTCGACGGTAAGCGTCACCGGAGCACTGGATGGTCCCCGCACCAGCTTCGAGACGAATCTTGAAACGCAGGATCTTGTCACGGGGACCTTCGAACCGGCCTCCGACTAGCTTGAACCTGGTTTGTCTGAACTGGCCGGGCATAGCGGGCTGGTGATCGAGCTGGATGATGGGCGTTTGGTTGAAATCGGTCATTATTTCAAGGATTTCATCCAAGGGCTGGAAGACGGCTTGCCCGGTCTTGACAGTTTCCCAGCGGGGCAAGGCCGGTCATCTGCGCGTCAAGCTGAGATAGAGCTCCTCAAGCGACGGCTGCGGTTTCATTGCGTAGTCTTGCATCAGGCGCCTTTTGTAGTCCGCATAGTACAGTTTCAGTTTGACCATCCTCTGCCGGTCACCAAAGTACTTGAGAAACAGGCGGGCTGTCCGCTCCTCTGCAGGATTCAACTGATGGATCCTTTCCAGGCAGGCATCCAGCGGGTCCGTATAGTCGCGGGTTTCCAATCGCTTCTCTGCAAAAGAAGCCAGGGCCAGGTAAGTTTTATGCTTGAGCAGCTGCCGGGTTTCCATAGCCCAGTCATAGGATTCTTCTCTCAGAAAATCACTTTTATAAAGATCAAGGATGGCGGCGATGCGGTCCGGATCACTCCCCCCCCGCTCTAACACATCCTCCAATTCATTGACATCCGCTGTTACGGGTACTTGCAGGCGATAACTGTCGTTTGCGAATAAAATGCCCTCTGGAAAACCGATGTCAGCCAGGCTCCGCCGGATCTGGTAAACCGTGGTGTGCAGAAGGACCTGTGCTCTTGTCCTGTCTTTGTCAGGGAAAAGCCGGTCGATCAAGGTCCTTTTATTGACCTGAGTCTGTCGATTCAGCCAGAGATAAAAGAAGAGTTCCTTGGCTTTCCGGGTTCTCCAGGCCAGGATCCGATCATTTTGGTTGTAAACGGCAGGATAATCCAGGCTGATGACATGAAGCGCTTTCCCTGGCTCAGGATCAACAGGACTTTCGCCCTTCCCCTGAAGCTGGACCCCCCTGATTTTCCGGATGGCCTTGTCCAGCCTGTTTTTTTGTACGGGTTTAAGGAGGTAATCGATGGCATTGACTTCAAAGGCATCGACAGCATAGTCAGAAAAGGCCGTGATGAAAATGATTTGAATATAGCGTTCCCGGGTCAATCGGTTGGCAAGTTCTATGCCGTTGATCCTGCCCATCTCAATATCCAAAAAGACTACATCCGGATCCAGGCCGTCCATGGCTTCAAGGGCCTGGTCCGGATCTGTGTATTGTCCGACAATCTCAATGTCTTCGTAGGCGGCCAGAAGCGAAGCCAGCACTTTGTTGGCGGCCGCCTCATCATCGACCAGCACGGCCTTCAAGATCCGCATGAATTCCTCCCTCCGGTATCATCAACTCAACAATGGTTCCTCTTCCAGGGCTGCTTGAGAATTGTATGGTTGCGCGGGGCATTAATTCGATCTTTTTCGTGACATTCTTAAGGCCCAATCTTTCCGAATCCCCCCCGAAGATGGCAGCACGTTCTTCATCTGTCACACCGCGGCCGTCATCTTCAACGGTAATACGGGTGAAACCGTTCTCCGCCCTGTCCGCCGTAATCCTGACAGTGCCCGCGCCATCCAGGGACGCAATCCCATGCTTGACTGCATTCTCCGCCAGGGGCTGGATGGTCAGCGGGGGGATCATACAATCGAGATCCTGCGCGATGCCGTACTCGACATGGAGCTTGCCCTGGTAGCGCATCTTTTCAATCTCCAGGTAGGCGACCACCATCTCCAGTTCTGTTTCCAGAGGGATCAGGCCCTTCTGCTTATGGAAAGCAAGCTTGCCGCGAAAATACATGGCAAGGTGGTTCAGGGCATCTCTTGTTTTGTCATCGTCTTCATAGCTCAGGGCAATGATTGTATTAATGGTGTTGTAAACAAAATGCGGGGAGATCTGGGAGAAAAAATACTCGAATTCCCGTTCCAGACGTTTGTCCGTCAGCTCGGTCATTTCAAGGTAGTCGCTGTAGAGGCGGTCCCCGATCAGATAAACCATGCTCAAGAGCACGAAGATAAGCATCCATTCGGAATAATAGGTCATCTTCCAGCCCAGCAGGGCCTTGGCCAGGAGGGAGAACCAATACGAGGCCAGGGAAACGACGGCCACCAGGATGTATTCAACCGCCACCATCTTCTTGAACATAGCCCTGATCATCACAAAAGTCATGTAACCGAAACTTGTCAGCATGATCAGACCCAGGATAACCTGAAAGAGCCCCTGGGCTGACGTCATGACCCAAAGTGGGTTAATGAGCGCCCCCGATAAGGTGAGCATCATGAATACCTTGACAGCCAGGGAAAGTTTGCGGTTGGCTGTGGTCCGGAAAAATCGCTCAACAAAGGTGAGAAAGCAGGTGATGGCGCCAACCATGGAGATAATTTGAACCCTTGTCCGGCTGGCAAAACCCAGGTCAAACATGAGGTTGAGAACCTGATTGTTCATGACCGAAAGATAAAGGCCCATGAAAAAACAACCCAGGCTGAAGGCGAGAAGATGACGGCCCCTGTTTGTCAGAAGATAAAGGATAAAAAACAGGACGCCAACCGAAATGAAGGAGAAGATCACGATAATCTCAAAACCGGTTTCGCGGCTTATCCGTGTGATCATGTCCCCCGAAGGCCCAAACTCGAGTGACGAGAGGATGCCCCCTTTGCTGTAATAGAAGTTGGCCACGTGGATGATGATTTCCATCCTGCCGTCACGGCTCTGCGTGAATCCCGTGCAGTAACGGCTCATCGGCTGATACAGGCCTGCCTCGCTTGCCACCCGGCCCATACCTGCTATCTCTTGTCCATTGATGAAGATTCGGCTGGCTGAACGGACTGTTTTGGCACGCAGACCGTACACCGCTTGTTCCGGAAGGGTGACAAGCAGTCTGAAGGTGCCAAAGCCACGGGAAGGTGAACCCGTTCCGCTGCTCAGCTGCCAGGGGCCCGGCACCCGAATGATCCGGGCTTGCTCACCTGCTCCCGTCGGCTCATGGCTGAAATCACCGCCTTCCCGGGTTGGAAGAAATTGTCCTTCAAAGAATTGCCACTCGCCGTTCAATTCGACCCATTTTTCTTTGCCGAAATCCAAATCACTCAAATCCAAATAACCGTCTATTGCCTCATAAGCGGATTTTTTTTCGTTGAGATTGACCAGCATCAAATAGATCGCAGACGAAAGCAGGATGAAAACGGCCAGTACAATCGAGATATAGATCCTGATCAGGCGGCCGTCAATCTGTTTTCTCATAAGTTTTTCGTTTTTTCTTTTCATGCGTCTGCTCCCAAACGACCTGATTCTGCCTTTTATGCTACCAGCAAACGGCATTTTCTTCAGCCAATGAACCGCTCCATGCCAGGCGGTCCTTGCCGAATGAAACTTCACAGGGCAAGTTTTTGTTTGATGGTATCCTGTCCCTGTGTCATGTTAAGGGAACAGAGATGAATGACCGAAAACAAGAACGCTGGGATGCGCTGGACAGCCAAGGCAGACTGCTTGGCTTTGACCTGATCAGGGGACAATCCATTCCACCTGGCGTTTTTCATGCCATCGTAGAGGTTTACACAGTCACACCAAAAAGAGAGATCCTGGTCACCCGGCGAGGCAACAAGACCCTGTGGCCCTTTTGCTGGGAGGTTACGACAGGGGCTGTGATTAAGGGCGAAAGGCCTGAAGCAGGCGCCCGGCGTGAACTTTGGGAGGAAACAGGCCTCAGAGCCGAAAGAACCTGCCTGGTACATGTTTACCGCATCCTGGACCGCCACGAAATTTACTTTGGCTATGTCTTTTTTGCCAACCTGGACGACCTGCCTGTACGCTTGCAGGCAGGAGAGACGACGGACTACCGCCTTTTGCCTTACCTTGCCTTTAAACAGTTTCTGCGAACGGATCAATTCGCAGCTCCTCTGAGAGACCGCTTTCTTGCCAATGAAGGCTTATTCGACCGGATGATTCTTGCAACAAACTGGGATAAAATGGGATCGGATTGATCATCACACCCTGGAAGGACAGATGGGGGAGCCCCATGAGCCGCTGGATTTTCATGGCTGTCGTTTTTATTCTCTTGCCCCTGACCATGCTGATTTTTGGTCTTTGGTTCCGGATCAGACCGCCTGGCAGGCCCAGGGACAAAGACCAGGAGCGTTTCTGGCAATTCGCCCAAAGCCGCCTGGCCCGGACCTGGTTGATCCTGGGAGGCCCCATGCTGGCCATCTCAACCGTGGTCTTCCTGCTTGTCCGCGGACAAAGTCAATCGGTCATTATGGCGGTTGGCATTGCACTCAACACCCTCCAGACCCTGGTGCTTTTTGCTTCTTCTCTTCCCACGGAGATTTCTCTAAGGCGCCACTTCGATGAAGAGGGCAGGCCGCGGGGAAAAGCCTCCGGAGAATAAAAGGGATGAATGACCTGATCGTCGCGCTGCTGCAACTCATGCCGGAAGGCTCCCTTCAAGCCAATCTCAACAAAGGCCTGCGAGCCTGCCGGGAAGCCAGGGCCATGGGCGCCGATCTGGCTCTTTTCCCGGAGATGTGGAGCAATGGCTATCACATCCCGCAAGAGGAGAATGAGTTCCGGCGGTATGCGATTTCAAACGAAAGCCCTTTTCTTGCCGCTTTTGCCGGTCTGGCCCAAGAACTTCAAATGGCCATCGCCATCACCTATCTGGAGGCCTGCGAGCCTTCCCCCCGCAACACCGTCCGCCTCTTCGACCGCAATGGAAGAGCCGCCCTCACCTACGCCAAGGTCCATCTTTGCTTTTTCGATGAAGATGAAGGAAGGCTGACGTCCGGCGATGATTTTTATGTCTGTGAGCTGGACACGGAAAAGGGACCGGTCCGTATCGGCGCCATGATCTGTTACGACCGGGAATTTCCTGAAAGCGCCCGGATTCTTATGTTAAAAGGAGCTGAAATCATTCTTGTCCCCAATGCCTGCCCCATGGAAATCAACCGGATTTCCCAGTTGCGCGCCAGAGCCTTCGAGAATATGACAGGTGTGGCCACTGCTAATTACCCGCAGGGCTGGCCCGATTGCAACGGCCACTCCAACGCCTTTGACGGTATGGCCTACAAACCGGGCGAGCCTTCTTCCCGTGACACTTTGATTCTGGAAGCAGGGGAAGAGGAGGGCATCTTTCTGGCTGCCTTCCCCCTCGATCAAATGCGGGCTTACCGGGAAAGCGAGGTTCACGGCAACGCTTACCGACAGCCGGGAAAATACAGCCTGCTGCTCTCTGAAATAATCAATGCGCCCTTTATTCGCGAAGAAAGAAAAAGCTGACATGTTCCTGCATGGCACCAGAAGGAAAACCTGGGAGAAATTCAAAGGCGGTCCCTGGTTTGGCCGCCATTGTCTCCAGACCGAAGGCTTGATCCACGGCTCCCCGGTTGACCTCTTCCGGAGGGTTGCACCCGGATTCAAGGACACTGAAGATGAACTGGTCCTCCTTTGCATTGATGATGACAAACTTGCCTCCAAAGTGAAATGGGAGGAAAGTGAAAGCACAGGCAGATTCTGCCCCCATGTCCACGGTCCGCTTAACCGCGAGCGCCATTTCCTGGTTCTGCCCTATCTCAAAGACAGCAGAGGTGACTGGATCAAGAACACTGAACTGCAACACATGCTGAGCCGCTGACACAGGAAAGGGGAGTCATGTCTTTTACTGTTGTCCATCGGGATCTGACCACCATGGAGGTCTGCGCCATCGTCAACGCCGCCAACACCGAATTGCGGATGGGAGGCGGGGTTTGCGGTGCCATCTTCCGGGCAGCCGGCATAACACAACTGACGCAAGCCTGTAAGGCGCTGGCGCCCATCAAAACCGGTGAGGCCGTTATCACGCCCGGTTTTAATCTTGCAGCCCGCTTTATCATCCACACGGCAGGTCCGGTATACCGGGATGGCGGCCAGGAAGAAGAGGCCCTGCTTCGCTCCTCCTATCTGAATTCGCTCCGGCTGGCAGTCAGCCATCATTGCGAAAGCATTGCCTTTCCCCTCATCTCCAGCGGCATCTATGGCTATCCGAAAGAAGAGGCCATGAAAATCGCGTCAGAGGCCATCCGGGACTTTTCGGAAAGAGTGAAGCTGGACGTCTATTTGGCCCTTTTCCCCTGACGTCCGAAGTTTATCTTCCCTTGACAGCCCTGGGCCGACACTTGAAAAAATGATGGGCGGGATATTTCCAGCCAAGCTGATTCATCGCCCGTCCTTTGGCGGGTGTGCCCATTGCGGATGAACCCGTGACTCGAGTAACGGTCAACGGGTCGCAGCAGCAAAAGCGCTTAACAGGATCACGACAACACCCAAGGCGAAATTGACCCTGATCAGGATCACGTTGACCCTGTGTTTTCCAGGTTTGCCGGCCTGATCTTTTTTCCCGAATTTGATCGACCTGAACAAAGCTATCACTACCATTACGACGATCAGCAGATGCTTGACGGCGGTTAAAGCTGAGTAGAGATTATCAAAGTGCAGAAAGCCGGTAAAAGAAGGACTGGAACGCCCAAGCAGAAGTCCTGTCACGATGAGTCCAACCATGCTCAGATAAATCCAGATCCGATGGCGCCGCGTTACCATCTTCATCATCTCTTTGTTTTTCTCACCATCGCCTAGGACTTTGGACAGGGACGGCACAAGCGTCAGTGACATGAAGGCCAGGCCCCCAACCCACAAAACGGTGAAGAGTTCATGCAGGAACCGGACCAAACCCATCATAATTAACTGTTTTTCCATTGCTTACCTCCGGGGATTTGCCAATGAAATTGCCGTTCCATTATAGAGGCGACCGGGATGAATTTCTGTAATTTTTCCGACAGTTTCCTGACGCCAACGCGTGTGGATCAGCTTCAGTTATGATATCAACCATTAAGTTACAACGAATACAACTAATAGTTGTGTTATTCTGGACAAAACAACCGCTGCTACCTTCAATTCAGCGCTTCAGCCCTCTAGGCTTGATCTGCACCCAGGGGTCACCGGCGCCGAGCCATGTCATGGGAAAGGCAATAAGACATGAATGAAGGTGAGCAAAATGGAAGTCTGTGTATTTGAAAATGAATCCGCCATCTGGGCGGGCCAACTGGAGTCTTTCCAGAATGGGGAGTCCCCGGCTTCTGCCGACAGAAAGGACGCTCCACTTCGGGACAAGGACATCCGCTTGATCGAGCCCATGCCCAGACTGGCTGAATTCCTCGGCATTGCTATCGAACATCAAATGAAATAGGAAAACAGAAGGAGAAGTCAAAAATGGACGCACAAGTCATCGGCGACAACATTGCAAAATGGCGCAAGGAAAAAGGGCTCACTCAGGACCAACTGGCTGAACAGTTATCCGTTTCGGCTCAGGCCGTTTCCAAATGGGAAAACGGTGTCAGTCTGCCGGATATTACCCTGTTACCACAGTTGGCAGGTATCTTCAAGGTGACGCTGGATCAGCTGTTTTCCAGGGAGCCTGAGCCTGAGACCCAGTATGTCAGGCCGGAGAACCGCAAGGATCCTGACAAGATGCTCTTGAAAATTGTTGTGGACTCGGAAGATGGCGACAAGGTTCGGATTAATGTGCCCCTGGCCCTGCTCAAGATTATTGAGAGCACGGATGGGGTGGGCGGCCTGAATATCAACGGCCTTAACCTTGGAGCCCTCCAATGGGATAAGGTTGTCAAGCTGGTCGACGAGGGTGTTCTGGGCAAATTACTTGAGGTGGAATCTGCCGACGGTGACCATGTCGAGATCTTCGTTGAATAAGAAGAGGTTATTCCCATGAAACTGATCATCAAACAGCAGGGGAAGAGAGGAATCCGGTTGTGGTTTCCTAACCGCATGATCTTCTCCAAGATGGCCTTCAAGATCTACAAACGGTCCCTGGCCAAAGACCGCCGAAAGGCTGAAAGCGGAGAAATTAAATCAGATAAGCTGGATGACTTCGACTCCCCGGCTGTAAAAAAACAAGACCAGATGGGGGCAGCCGGAGAGGTGGAGAAGACGGTCAGCCGCGAGATCCGGACCCATGTCATCGAAACCATTGATGCCGACGGAATCAAGGAAACCGTACGGCAGGAAGTCAGGGAAGCGGTCGATGCCAACGGAATCAGGGAAACCATCCGCAAGGAAATCCGGGAATCGATCCGGGATGGCAACCCTTCAAGACGAATGGAATGGAGAAGGGAAGTGATCGATACCAAAAAAGAAGCTTCTGAAAAAAGTTCCGGTTTCGAGCAATTTATCAGCGGTCTGCCCGACGAGAAAATTGGGGAAGTCATGAAAATCTTCCGCCGGATGAAAAAAGATTATCCCGGCGTCCCCCTGGTCGATGTCCGCTCTTCAGAGGGCGACCGGGTTCTCATTCAATTGTAGGGCAGCCCCTGCCGTACAGGGACTGCCCTCCCTTTAATAAAGGCTTCCGGACTGCCTCAAGACCCGTTTACCTCTTTTTCGCTTTCCCCTTTTTCAGTTTCGTCACATTGGCAGGGCGAATGCGGTGCCTCAATCCTGACCAGGGCGTGATCCAGCACTTCGTCCATGTGGGCGACCGGGATAAACTTCAGGGCTTCACGCACCGTATCGGGAATGTCCTCAATGTCCCGTTCATTGTCCTTGGGGATCAGGACCGTACGGATACCCGCACGGTTGGCGGCGACCGCCTTCTCCTTCAGCCCCCCGATGGCGAGTACACGGCCCCGAAGGGTCACTTCGCCGGTCATGGCCAGTTCGTGCCGGACCGGGTAGCCCGTCAGCGCCGAGGCCAGCGCCGTTGCCAGTGTAATGCCGGCCGAGGGACCGTCTTTGGGTATGGCGCCGGCTGGAACATGGATATGGATGTCACGTTCCTTGGTCTTGGCGGGATCGACCTTGAGCGTGGCAGATCGGCTCATGATGTAGGTCAGTGCCGCCTGGGCCGATTCCTTCATGACATCGCCCAGCTGTCCGGTGAGAATCAGCTTGCCTGTTCCTGGCATAATGTTGACTTCAATGGTCAGGGTATCGCCCCCCGCCCAGGTCCAGGCTAGGCCTGTCGCGACACCCACCTGGTCTTCCTTGTCAGCCATATCGTAAAAATACCGCGGCTTGCCCATGAGGCTTTCCAGATTCTTCGGTGTGACCCGGATGGTTTTCTTCTGGCCTTCCGCTTCCGCAATCTCAATGGCGGCGCAGCGGCAAAGTCTGGCAATTTCACGTTCCAGCTGGCGGACACCCGCTTCCTGGGTGTAGCCCTGGATCAGCTGCGCCAGGGCTTTCCTGGAAACCTGCAAATCCCTCCCTGTCAGACCATGTTGTTTCCTTTCCCTGGGCAGCAGGTGAAGGAGAGCAATCTCAATTTTCTCCGCCTCTGTGTAACCGGTCACCTCGATCACTTCCATGCGGTCATAAAGGGCGTGCGGAATGGTATCAACCGTGTTGGCCGTAGTCACAAAAAGCACGCGGGACAAATCGTAGGGAATCTCGATGTAATGATCCCGGAAGGAGTGGTTCTGTTCAGGATCCAGCACCTCCAGAAGGGCCGATGAAGGGTCGCCCCGGAAATCACTTCCGAGCTTATCGATTTCGTCGAGCAGGAGGAGCGGATTGTCAGTGTCCACCTGTCGGATGGCCTGGATAATGCGGCCGGGCATGGACCCCACGTAGGTTCGCCGGTGGCCGCGGATCTCCGCTTCGTCCCGGATGCCGCCGAGCGACAGGCGGATGTATTTGCGGCCCAGGGACTCTGCGATGGCCTTGGCGATGGATGTCTTGCCGGTTCCCGGAGGGCCGACAAAACACAAGATGGGGCCCTTCAAAGTCGAGTCGCCGGTCTTTTCCACCAGCAGTTTTCTGACTGCCAGATACTCCATGACCCGCTGTTTCAGCTTGTCCAGGCCGTAATGATCCCGATCCAGAATTTTTCTGGCTCGGCCAAGATCGTGGCGCTCTTTATCGACACGGCCAAAAGGGAGTTCCAGGAGGGTCTCGACCCAGCTTCTCTGAGTTGCGTATTCGGGGAAATGCGAGGGCAGACGTTCAAGCCGGTCAATCTCTTTTTCAATTTTCGGCTTGTAATCGTCAGGAATGGTTGATTGCTCCAGCTGGGTCCTGAGCGTATCAATTTCTTCCTCCGCGTCCAATTCCTCCCCCAGTTCTTCCTGGATGACCCGCATCTGCTCGCGGAGGAAATAATCTTTCTGATTCTTCTCCAGCTGGGTTTGCACCTGGGAAGCGATCTTCTGTTCCAGTTCGGCCAGCTGGATCTCGCGATGCAGAAAGCGCAGGATCATCTTGATCCGATCCTGGACCAGGGTGGTCTCCAGGATCTTTTGCTGCTCATCGAAACGGATTGACAACTGGCCCGCAATAATATCCGCCGCGTGACCTGCTTCCGCTTCATGGCGCACCAGGGCAACGGCCTCGGGCGCAACCCGGTCCGTGATGGAAGCATAACGCTGAAACATATCGATCATAAGACGCACGGAAGCATCCAGCTGAGGTGTCTGCTCCGGCGTATTGACAAGCAGCGAATGGTAACGCACTTCATAATGAGAGTTGTCGGAAACGTAATCGTCAATTTCAACCCTCTCAAGGCCGTAAACCAGAACTTTCATGGTATCGTCGGGCAGCTCCAGCACCTGGCGGATGAAGGCGCGCGTCCCCACACGGTAGATCTGTTCCTGATTGGGCCAGACGGGTTCCAATGTTGTCTGGCAGGACAGGATCAGTTCATGGCGGCCTGACATGGCCTGGCGAAGGGCCCTGATGGATTGCTCCCTCCCGATATCGAAGGAGAGCAGCACACCGGGATAGATCACCATCCCCCGCAAAGGGATCAGGGGCAGGATGCCACTGGTCCGGATTGCGTGACGGGTTAGCCGTCGGTTGGGGCGGCCGCGCTTGGCCTGGTCATTGCCCTCTGCTTCTTCCACGGCATCTTTCCCGGTATCCAATAATTCTTTTTTGTCGCGATCGTCATCGTGACTGTCTTGCATAGGCTTATCCTCGTTTTTTATTGCTATTGTCTTCCCTTGCGGTCTCTTCAGGGGTAAGATCCCCGCTGGGATCATCTTAATACACAAATGTGTTATCCATATGAAAAGGGAACTTAATCGCCACCATAAGGACGCTCGTTACTCTGATTCTATACGCCTCAAGCCCGCCTGTCCACGCGTTGACATTCGGATCATTCATTTGTAAACTGACAGAGCTCGCCGAAAGACACGGAGAGATGGTCGAGTTGGCTGAAGGCACCGGTCTTGAAAACCGGCGAGGATGCAAGTCCTCCGCGGGTTCGAATCCCGCTCTCTCCGCCAATATCCCTTACGATACCCTGTTACCAGAGTTTTCACCTTTAAGGTCTGCTAAATTCCTACTAAATATTTTTTCGAGCTTGCCAGATCATCAAGATCCATGACCGTTTTCTTCTCGTCGGCAGGGAAAAATGGGAGTACTTGTCAAGGGTTGTCGATACTTCTGCGTGGCCGAGACGCTTTGCGATCAGCTTGACTTTCGCGCCCTTGCTGATGAGGTAGCTTGCGTGGCTATGCCGCAGATCGTGAACGCGGATCCACTTTGCGCCGGGTAGAAATGAGAAAAAGACTACATCGTGTTTCACCAATTTTCGTGGTCCTTTCACCCGGGTTTTCTTTTAATCCGTAAGTCTGTCGAATCCCATTCGCCCAAGCAAATAAGACGGTCTGGGACGGCCTTCAGTCCGTTGGGCTTGTTTCCAGGCGGTTCTGTTTCTTGCTTTGCCGCATTCAAGTGTGTAGAATGGCAACGTTGGTGCCATAAAAGTATTTATTGAATTTTTTCCTAACAGAACTGGTCAAAGGTGTCAGATGTACAGGCAAAAGACTGAATGGGGATATATCGATTACTTCAGTCCTCCCAAGACAAAAAATGACAATACTTCCCTGACGGCCGGTATCACAACAATGTTTAAGGGAAACCATTTCCCCCGCCACGTCCATTACGGGCACGAGCAGATCGTATACGTTATTGAAGGAAGCGGCATCTATATTATCAATGGGAAAATCCAGCACTGCTCCAAGGGAATGCTCTTCCACATGCCTTCCGATTCCGTACATGAAACCTTCAATACAGGCCCTCATAGCCTTAGAGAATTATTTATCAGCGCACCCACCCGTTATGATCTTGAATTTTCTTCCTTCAAAATGATGAAGGCCTGCAAAAAGAGCGACATGCTCGTCTCCGCGATCGAAGTGCTGGAGCTCCCTCTGCTTGCGCAGACAACTGTGCCTTTTACCATTTTTGACGGCGATGGAAATATCATTTCGCAAAATGGGCGTTATCTCCCCTTTTGTACAGAAACCTGCCAGCCTGCATCGGCATCATCCACGTGTGCGTGCATGTCTTTGCCTCAGTTCGAAGAGGCATCTGGGTCCGCCACGAAACAGTTCACCTGCGCTTACGGCCTGACAACGTACTATGTGCCCATAGTCGTCAACGGCCTTTACCTGGGTTGTATCGCGGGCGGTCATTTCCGGTCTTCCGCCAGCGAGTCCTGTGCCGTTGAGGAGCTCTATGCACTGCCTGACAGCACAAAGAAAAGCATTCAACAGCGATTGGAAAAAATGTCTGAGAGCATTGTCAGTTTTTGTGAGTTCTATTCAATCTATCAGTCACTACATGACAAAGATGCCCAAATCCAACAGGCTGAAATAAAAAAGTCCATGCTGGAACAAAACCTCCATTTCACAAAAAAAATGGTCACCAGCCTTCGAATGGATTATCACTTCCTTTTCAACACCCTCAATACCATCGCCAGCATGTCTTTGGAAAGTGACCGGGAAGATACCTATGATGCCATCACGAAACTTTCAAAAATGCTGCGGTACATCATGAGCACCAACCAGGATATTGTCAAGCTCGAAGAGGAAATACATTATCTTAATCTCTATTTGGATATGCAGAAGCTTCGATTTGGGGACAAGCTTTGCGTTGAATACGAGATTGACGAGGCTCTTCACTGCGTCAGGATTCCATTCAATTTTCTGCAGCCCATCGTGGAAAACGCATTTGTTCACGGGTCTTCCCGCAACAGACATTGCCAGCACATCCGAATAAATGTCTCAAATTCAGATGGACGGCTTCTATTCAGAATCTGGAATGATGGCCAGAGCTTGAATCCAGGAGAGCTGGAACGCGTACGAAATCACGTGGTTGCCCGGTCAGGTCACGGTTTATCCTTAATTTACGAAAAACTCCAGAACCTGTACGGAAACGATTTCTCCTTTCATATTGACAACGCCGATCATCATGGCGTCCTTGTTCAGATTTCAATTCCTGATAAAGAAGGGGGCCAGTTAACTTGAAAGCAATTATTGTCGATGATGAGCTGGCAATGACTACCATCATCCGTCACTTCATCGAGAAGGGACATTTGCCCATTCAAATTGCTGGACATGCAACGAATGGCGTAGAAGCACTCAAACTGATCAGACAGGTTGAACCAACTTTGATTTTTCTTGATATTGAAATGCCGGTGATGGATGGTTTCGAAGTGATGCGGCAAGAACCTGATCGGAACTATATTATCGTTACCGCTTACGACCAATTTGCGTACGCCCAACGCGGACTCCGCCTTGGGGCAAGAGATATCCTGCTGAAACCCATTGAATATGACCAGCTGCTGGCCTCGATCAGACGTTCAATTGGATGGAAATTTACTGACAACCTGATCGTGAATGGACTTTTACAGTATATTCACGAAAACTATCACCACGCCTTGGATCGGGTCACCCTTTCAGGCGTTGTTCATGCCTCTCCCGACTACATTTCCCGGCTTTTCAAGAAATACATGAATGTCAGTATTCCGCAATATATCAATGAGCTTCGAATCAACCACGCTGCAGCTTTATTGGAAACAACCACTCATTCTGTTCATGATGTCTGCGCGCAGGTTGGCTACAAGAGCATGAACAGCTTCTACAAATACTTCAAACGATACAAGGGGTGTCCCCCCGCTTCTTTTCGAGATCGCAGCCTGGCAGATGGCTTGGATGCCGGTATTGAGCCTTAGCGACCGGCGGCAGGGCGAAAAGAATCAAAAATAAGCGCAGGGCACTTCGGCAATTTGAGGGTACCCTGCGCAAAAGTTTATGGCTTTACACTCACAGTCCCATTTCGTTCCGGACGTCACAAAAACACTTGACTGCGAAATCCAAATCCTCCTTGGTGTGTGCTGCAGATACCTGTGCGCGGATCCTCGCTTGACCTTGCGGGACTACGGGGAAGGAGAGACCCACGACATATACTCCCTTATTCAGCATATTGGCTGAGAAATCTCTGGCCACCTGCGCATCATAAAGCATAATCGGTACAATCGGATGTTCGCCAGGGAGTACATCAAAATTGTTCTCCGTCAAGGCATTTCGAAAGTAGGCCGTATTCTTTTTTACGGCGTCTTGCAAGTGCGGTGAACGCTCCAAAAGGTCCAATACATGCAGGCCAACTGCGCAGATGATGGGCGCGACTGAGTTGGTAAATATGTAGGAACGGCTCACCTGGCGGAGCAAATCGACAATTTCCTGCTTTGCCGAGACAAATCCCCCTGCGGGGCTGCCAAGCGCTTTTGCCAAGGTGCCGGTTATGATATCCACCCGGCCCATGACCTTGCAGTATGCCGTTGTGCCTTTTCCATGATCGCCCACAATGCCGATTGCATGGCAGTCATCAACCATGACCATGGCTCCGTACTCCTCAGCGAGGTCGCAAATCCCTTGGAGGTTTGCGATGTAGCCGTCCATGGAAAATACACCATCTGTCGCGATTAACCGATAGCGGGCGCCTTTTGCCATGTCAAGCTTTTCACGAAGATCCTCCATGTCATTGTTCTTGTAGCGAAAACGTTTTGCCTTGCACAAGCGGATCCCGTCGATGATGGAGGCATGGTTGAGTTCATCGGATATGATGGCGTCTTCCGGTCCAAGAAGAGACTCGAAAAGTCCGCCGTTGGCTGCGGAACAGGTGGGGTACAAAATTGCATCGTCCATCTCAAAAAAGTTGGCAATTTTGGCTTCCAGTTCTTTGTGCAGGCTTTGCGTACCGCAGATAAAGCGGGCCGCGGCCAATCCGTTTCCCCACCGATCCAGGCTCTCTTTAGCTACCGCGATTATTTCGGGATCTGACGCCAACCCCAGATAGTTGTTGGAGCACATGTTCAGTACATTACGCATCTTTGTTGTATTAATGCGGGCATCTTGCGGCGTTGTCAGCACGCGTTCATCCTTGTAGGCTCCTGATTCGAGCAGTTCGTTCACACGCTCCCTGTATGCGGCAAATGCTTTTTGTTTCATGCTTAACTCTCCATCCAATCGAAAACTACCTTGCCCGATTCCCCGCTCTTCATTGCGGCGAAACCTTTTTCGAAATCCTTGTAATGATACCGGTGGGTGATGACGGGTAACATGTCAAGCCCTCCCTGGATCAGTGCAGACATTTGGCTCCAATTGTCCATCCGGCGTCCCGTGATTCCTTGTACGGTCAATCCCTTGAAAATGATGTCGTTCCAGTCCATATCACTCCGGCCGGAGCTGAAGATCCCCAGCAGTGCCGCCTTCCCGCCATTCCGGAGGGATCCCAGCAATTGAGCGAGTCCGGCAGTATTACCCGACATTTCCATGCCAACGTCAAAACCTCCCGGGATATTTACACTGCGCATTGCATCCTCCAGACTTTCCCGGCCGACATTGACCGCCTCGTCAACACCCAAACGGCGGGCCAGGTCGAGGCGGTAGTCCTTGAGATCCGTAATCACCACTCTTCGGGCGCCGCAGAACTTGCTTATTTTCGCCGCCATCAGGCCGATGGGACCCGCCCCTGTGACCAACACGTTTTCACCCCGAACGTCAAACATCAGAGCCGTATGGGTGGCGTTGCCAAGGGCATCATAAAAGGAAACCACATCTTCCGGAATATCATCCGGAATAGGCATCACATTCACATGCGGGACACAAAGGTATTCCGCAAAGGCGCCATTCAAATTGACACCAACAATTGTAGTGTGTTCACACCACTGTTCGTTCCCTGCCAGGCAATTTCTGCAGCGTCCGCATACGACATGGCTCTCACTGCTCACGCGCTGACCCACACTCAGTCCCGTCACGCCTTCTCCCAGCTCTACAATTTCTCCCACATACTCATGGCCAATGACCACCGGGGGGGTAATTCGCTGCTGGCTCCATTCATCCCAGTTATAAATATGAACATCGGTACCGCAGATCGCTGCTTTCCTCACTTTTATCAGCACTTCACCAATCTGTGGAGACGGTATGGGTACTTTCATCAACGTAAGCCCAGGACCACGTTTTTCCTTAACCAGAGCGTCCATTGTTTTGTTAACCATAAGCCTTTCCTCCTTGTATGTAATTCGTCAGAGTCGTGGAACTCTGGCGGGCTTGCCTTCGGAAAAATGAAATCCTTGTGATCTTCACAGAAATTGACCGTCACTTATCTACTCACCCAGGTAGGCTTTGATTACGGCCTCGTTTTCAAGCAACGAACGCCCATCGCCGGAGAGAGTAATAAATCCGGTTTCCAGAACATATCCAACGTCCGCGATATGGAGTGCCATATTCGCGTTCTGCTCAATTAACAGAATGGTAACCCCGGCTTCACGGTTGATCTTCCCGATGATTTCAAAGATATCGTGGACGATCATGGGTGCAAGCCCCAGTGATGGTTCATCGAGCATCAGCAATTTCGGCCGGCTCATCAGTGCACGGGAAACACAAAGCATCTGCTGTTCTCCGCCGGACAGTGTCCCAGCCATCTGCCAGTGCCTGTCTTTCAGTATCGGAAACAATTCGTACACCCAGGCAATATCATCCGAAAGATCATCTTTTCTCAAGTAGGCGCCAATCTTGATATTTTCGAGGACGGTCAAGTTGGGAAAGATCCGGCGGCCTTCCGGCGCCATGCTAATGCCAAGCCCCACAATTTTTTCTGCGGGAAGACCCACGATATCCTGTCCATTGAAATGTATGCTCCCGGCTTTCACTCGCGTGATCCCTGAGATGGCACGCAGAGTCGTGCTTTTCCCCGCGCCGTTCGAACCGACCAAAGTCACGATGGACTTCTCTGGAACATCGAAAGAAATACCCTTGACGGCTTCAATGCCACCGTAACTCACCGCCAGATCTTTAACTTTTAGCATATTAGCCAACCCCCAGGTATGCTTGAACAACTTTTTCATCGTTTTTTACATCAGCTGGAATGCCGTGCGCAATGGTTTTTCCAAAATCCAAGACGTAAATACGATCTGAAACATCCATGACAATTTGCATATGATGTTCGATCAGGAGAACAGTAAGATCGAAATGATTCCGAATCTGGCGGACAAATGAGGTCAATTCGAGTGTTTCCTGAGGATTCATCCCTGCCGCGGGTTCATCCAAGAGCAAAAGTGTCGGTTCAGTCGCGAGCGCGCGGGCGATTTCTAGTTTTCGCTGCTTACCGTAAGGAAGACTGGCCGACATCTTCCCGGCATCTTCAACCAAACCTACCAGCTCCAGCAATTCAAAGGATTTCTCTCTGATACGGCGTTCTTCTTTGCTATACAGGGGCCAGCCCGCCATGGCACCCAAAATACCGCTTTTGAGGTGCAGATGATTCGCAATGAGCACATTTTCCAGCACCGTCATCTTTGAGAAAAGCCGGATGTTTTGGAAGGTTCGCGCGATGCCTTTGCGGGCAATGAGATCCGGGCGCATGCCGGTGATGTCAATTAAGTTCTCCCCATCGCCTGAAGGACAAAATCGAATACGGCCCTCATTGGGTGTATATACACCGGTAATCATGTTGAAGGCAGTAGTTTTGCCCGCGCCATTTGGGCCGATGATGGCCACAATTTCATCCTTCTTGACTTGAATGTTCAAATCGTCAACGGCAGTTACGCCGCCAAAACGTATTGTTGCCCGGTTCGTTTCCAGAATGGTCATGCCCGATCACCTCCTTTCGGGGTAATTCCGCGGCGATACAGCCCCTTGCACCATTTACCAAGTTTCGTGAAGATTCCAAAGAAACCTTCCCAGGAAAACTCGCGGGATCCGAAAAATCCCTCTCGATAGAACAAGATGATGACCATGAGAAAGACTGAAAAAACGAGCATGCGCAGCCCAGGAATGGCTGGCACGGAAAAGAGGCCCAGCGAGAATCCCTCATCCAGAAAACGGAGCCATTCTTTCGCAATGGTGACGACCGTTGCTGCCACCAATGAACCTGTAATACTCCCCTGCCCGCCGAGAACAACAATCAAAAGAATCTCATAGGTGAGCGTAAATCGAAAAAATACCGGCGTAAGAACTCCCACAACGCTGGCCAGGAGCCCACCGCTGATCCCTGCCAGGAAAGCCGATATGACAAAAGAAAGCATCTTGTGTTTGAAGAGCGAAATCCCCATCGACTCCGCAGCTACTTCATCGTCCCGGATGGCCTTAAAAGCGCGGCCATAAGAGGTACGCATCAGACGCAATACCAGAAAAATACAAACTCCGGCACTGATGCTGGTCCACCATACGTTCGCGATGGGCGGGATACTCTTGATTCCGGCAGAACTATTGGTAATTGGTGTTGCATTCATAATGACAATGCGAATGATTTCCGAGAAACCAAGCGTTGCGATTGCCAGGTAGTCACTCTTTAATCGTAAAACCGGAAAACCTATAAAAGAGGCAAAGAGAGCTGCGATTGCGCCGCCGGCCATCAAGGCGATAAGAAATGGAGCTTGAAGATCTCTCACCCAAGGCAAAATTGGCTCTACGTAAAACATGGCTTCCTTAATGGGGGGAGGAATAATGAGCAGGCTTGTGACGTAGGCTCCAATCGCCATGAATCCCGCCTGTCCGAGAGAAAACTGACCGGTCAGCCCGCTGATCAAGTTCAGCGAAAGCGCAACGATCGTGTAGACGCCGCACAACTTGATGACCCTGGCTTCATAACTCCCAAGCAGGCGACCCGTGTCTACAAGCCATAAGAAAACCAGGAAGGCTGAGAGGGCGATACAGGTCAGAATGCGGTCCCGACATTTCGATTTCTTCATATTTGTGTCCTTATACCTTGTCGATGTTCTTCTCGCCTAGAAGTCCCGTGGGGCGAACAAGCAATATGATGATCAGCAGCACAAATGCGAACGCATCCTTATAACCGGATAGGCCGGGCATAAACAGTACGATCATTATTTCAATCAAGCCTAAAAGCAGGGCTCCGACTACCGCGCCGCCAATGTTTCCAATTCCGCCCAAAACAGCCGCAATAAAGCATTTCAATCCAGGCATCACTCCTACATATGGTTCAATTTTTGGATACTTGAGACCCCACATCATGGCTCCGATCGCGGCCATAATGGAGCCAATGCAAAATGTGAATGAAATGATCTGATTGACATTGATTCCCATCAATCTTGCGGTCGTGAAATCCCTGCTGGCCGCTCGCATAGCCATGCCGATCTTGGTTTTTTTGGTGAGCATCAGAAGTCCTGATACAAGGACAGCCGTAATCAGGGGTACAATCAGGGTCATTCGCTGCAAATGAACCTTGCCAATAATCAGTACCTCCTGGAAAAAGGGAACCGATGGGAACTGTTTCGGGATGCCTGAAAAAACGACTGTCGCCAAGTTCTCCATCAGGAAAGAAACACCAATAGCAGAAATCAACAGCGAGATGCGCGGTGCCGAACGCAGCGGCTTGTAAGCAGCTCGCTCAATGAGCATACCCAGCAGACCGATGCCCAGTGTGCCCAGAATGAATGCCGCATACCATGGCAATCTGAAAAGGCTCACGATGTAGAAAGCAAAATACATGCTCATCATGAGAATGTCGCCATGCGCAAAATTGATCAGCCGCAAAATTCCGTACACCATGGTGTAGCCGATTGCAATCAGCGCATAAAGACTGCCCATGGCGATTGCATTGGTCAGCGCCTGCACAAACTGCTCAAAAGTCGGGATTAAAACATTCATGATACGTTCTCGTTATCTTAACTCCCCTCCCACCCATTCAAATCGTTTGTACGATAATGGGAAGGGGGCGGGCCGGTGTGGAAGATGTAATTTGGGGGCCGGTCAGCCGGCCCCCAACTAGCATGAACAGCTTAATTCTTCTCAATCAATGTGGTACCGCCATATTTCCACTGATTGTTTTCCACAATTTTCAGTACCACCTGGTTTTTAATCGCATCGCCATTCTCATCAAATTCAATGCGGCCTGTGCATCCTTCAAAGCTTAAATTTGCCAGCGCTTTCTGTAATGCGGGTCCGTCGGTGCTGTTGGCAGCTTTGATGGCCTCAACTGCCGCGACATAGGAATCAAAAGCAAGCGCAGTCAGTGCGCCGGGTTCGTCATCGTACTTGGCTGAATAAGCTTCGGTAAATACGGTGGTCATGTCGTTGATGGGAGCTTCAGCCGAGAAATGTGTTGTGACATAAACGCCTTCCAGGTCATCACCGCCAACCTCCAGGAAGACCGGCACATCGACGGCATCACTGCTCATGAACATGACATCCTCATAACCCAATGCGCGCGCTTGCTTGATCAGCAGCGCCACCTCGGTCGGGTTCCCCGGACAGAAGATCACCTCCGGGTTCTTTGCCATGACGGCAATAAGCTGGGCGTTGAAATCTTGGTCTCCAACGCTGAATGTCGCTTCAGTTAGGATTTCTCCGCCCAAATTGTTGTAGGCCTTGGTCAGGGGAGCACGCATGGCCACACAGGTGTCATTGGTAATTTCATAAATGATGGCGCCTTTTTTAAGCCCCAATTCAGACGCTGCGTAGTTGGCGAGAGCAATGCCTTGGAATGTGTCAATAAAGCAAACCCGGAAATAGTAGTCATTGCCAAGTGTAACGTTCGGACTGGTAGGCGAGGTGCCGATTGCCGGGACCTGGTTGCTGAGGAATATATCACCTCCAGCCATGGCAAGAGATGAACCGGCGGAACCGAGCACAATGGTTACTTCACTGTTTTCGGCCAGGCGGGCAGCAGCATTTGCCGCCTCAACAACATCGGATTTGTTGTCGGCGATTACCAGTTCGATCCTTTTGCCCAGGACTTCCGGATAGAGTTCATTAGCAAGTTCAATTCCCCTAAGCTCATACTCTCCCCATGCAGCGTTGGCGCCGGTCATCGGCTCAAACACTCCAAACTTGATAACTTCCTCATTGCCAGTCGGGCCGGGCAAGTCTTCCTTGTCCGTTGGCTGAGGATTGCTTGGTTCATTGGGGGTTGTTCCGGCGCAACCTGCCATTAAACACAGCAGAAGCAGCACGCTTAGTAACGCCGCCAGATACCTTTTCATGTGATGATTCCTCCTTGTTCAAATTTGACATTGATCAGATACCTATTAATACCTAAAGATTATTATTAAGTAAGTGAACAAGATCGGCTATTCGCAGAACCGGACAATTCTTTATCAAATCCGTACAGTCATTTCCGATTGACAATTGAATATTTAGGCATCCGCACGAAATGCCTGTGACGTGAACGGTTCCTAAGGCTTTTTTCTGTGGTTCGATCATCCCGGAAAAATCCGTTTTTGCTGGAGACACTTTTCCCGCTGGTTTTCGCTTTCCGATCCCGTAACTTTTTCCACCGTTCATACATTTCCTTGAAGCCTGTCCAAGACCGTTGTAGAGTGTTAACGAGGACTCCGGGTCCTGCAGCGCTGTCGGATCCGCTTCCGACAAAGATAATTCCAGGAGGAACATAATGGAACATAAACTGCCACCACTGCCTTTTGAGAAAGATGCCCTGGAGCCGGCCATTTCCCAGGAAACCATTGACTACCATTACGGAAAGCATCACCAGGCCTACGTCAACAACCTGAACAAGCTGATCGCCGGCACCGAGTTCGAAGACATGCCCCTTGAGGACATCATCAGGCGTTCCAGCGGCGGCATCTTCAACAATGCGGCCCAGGTTTTCAACCACACCTTTTACTGGCACTGCCTGGTTCCCGGCGCAAGCGGCAGGCCATCCGGTGAACTGGCTGAGGCCATTGATGAAGCCTTTGGATCTTTTGACGATTTCAAGGAGAAGTTCTCCGCAACTGCTGCCACCACCTTCGGCTCCGGCTGGGCCTGGCTGGTCAAGGACGATGAGGGCAAACTTGAGATCATCAGCACCAGCAATGCCGGCACGCCCCTGACAGAAAACAAGAAACCTCTTCTGACCTGTGATGTCTGGGAACACGCCTACTACATTGATTACAGAAATGCCCGGCCTTCCTACATTGAGAAGTTCTGGGATCTGGTGAACTGGGATTTTGTAGCAAAGAACCTGTAATTTGACAGGAACGGGAGAGGAAAAGAGCCGCTCCTGAACTGATTTTTGTGCGCCCGGTTTGTTTTGCATGCTATAATGTCAAAGCGCGCCGGACGCAAACCTTGGAGAAGTACCCAAGAGGTCGAAGGGGACGGTTTGCTAAACCGTTAGTGGGGGCAACTCCAGCGAGGGTTCAAATCCCTCCTTCTCCGCCAAAAAAGTGGGGCTGTCTCAAAATGAGACAGCCTCTTTCTTATCCTTGATCAGAAATTCTAAATGACCAGAATTAGACAATAACCAGTATTTAACATTGGACTATAGACGTATAACTTACGTGTACCATTCGAACTTACATGCAGATATTGCCCGTCTTCCTGATTTTTAATCTTATCTAAAGCTGCTTTTAGTGGCTTCAATGAGGATGCCTTAGATGGATCATCCATGAGTTCTGCATCAATCATGCTGATGAAATCCCAAAAGAATTTTTCAGACTCTTCACTCACCATGTGAAAGTCACTTATGTTTTCTGGTTTCTCTAAAGAAAAGGAATAAACATCAAATCGGTCATTACCAAAACCTCTCTCACTTCTGAAGACGATGCTGTAAGTGCTGATATCTACAGAAATATCGTTTAAATCACTGGATATCCCGCAAGATGTGAGAAGGACCATAAGGGCGATTAAAAGCCTAGACAAACGCCATTTTCGAATTGATTCATTTTCCGTTTTTGTCACCATGTAAATGCTAGCTTTAAAATGCACAGTTTCGATGAGATAAGAATGTACAAAAGTGATGGGAGTGTTTAGAGTTCTTACCAAAGATTATTTCGAGGTAAGACCATGCACTATCCGATCAAATTTGAT
>LSQX01145145.1_pt2 | contig 34770 bp, 31 predicted proteins | sample 654561 | NCBI WGS metagenome assembly LSQX01 (sample SAMN04489861, study PRJNA283612) | anaerobic digester metagenome | isolation source: 4 biogas reactors fed with cattle manure at either 37C or 55C with and... | place: Denmark: Kongens Lyngby | collected 2014 | reverse complement strand
GTGGGACTTTTGTTACAGCCCCTTGTTGGCACGCCTGACCTCTGGTTCGTAGTTACCATCTTTCCGTTAACTAACATAAAGCGACATTCAATAAATTGGCCTAATATCAAGGTTTTTTGATCCTTAGTACGTTATCATCAAGTAACATAAAGTGATTTTTCGTAAAGTTGTCCACTAAATGTCCACTAATTTATCATTGATTAGAGTCATCGATTTTTATTAATGACTGCCGTTATCTTATTCTGCTATGGAATTATCCTCCAGTAATATCATCTATCGAATTCTACCAGTTCCTTCCCTCCACTCATATGTATCCCAGAGATAGTTTACGAGAGTGATGCTGCTGCCGACAGCGAGCATTGTATGACGTACGTTGAGCCCTTTGAAGCTTGCGCTTTTGCCGTGACCGCTGCCGTAAGGATTTCGAAGCTCGGCAATATTCCCTGCTAACCCATGAAGATTCCCAAGTATGGCTTTACCGTCTCGCCCTCGGTGCTCGTAGCATCAACGTTTTCAGTGGCGATCTCAAGGATCTTCATGGTTTCCTTGACGAGCTTGCTGACGTTCCAGTCCTTGTCCCAAGGGAGGCGGCATTCCTCAAATATTGTCTTACAACAGCTTTCGATGAACTCTTTGGCCTTACCAATAGCCTCGGTCAAATTCTCCGTCTGCATTTTCAACATAATATCTATTTGAAAGCTTATATAGGTGCCGCCGAATTTCTCTTTTAAAGCTTCGCCCGCTTCTATAAACGGGGATGTATTCAGCCTTATTCTATCCATCACAACCTTACACTTTTTGTACTTTTTTCATCCTTTTTTGAGGATGAGCATGAACACGATCGGGACAAGAGCGGAGACCGCGGCCATAATATATGTCTTTGTGACATCGTCCTTAAGGAGATACGTTGAAATCGAGTTGAACAATATAGAAGGATGGACGCGGCTGAAGCCAAGATACAACAGTGCAAGCAGGAATTGGCGGACAACGACCAGGCTTATAAAGAGGCGCAACAAAACCTCAAGGAGCTTTTTATGATGCCGTCATAATCGTTTGCCTGTTTGAGATTATTAAGATCGAACATGACGCAGGCATATTGTGAGATTGGACAGGCACCTGCTCATATTAAACCCAAAAGCCTTGCCCCAATATGAATCGTCGGGCAACTAAGCATATCCTGCATGTGTTAGCCGAGCAATTATCCCCCGATCTGGCCTTGCAGCCCGTAGGACTCAACGATCGACAGCAGATGTCGCATGTGCTCGTCCGAGGGGATGTCTGTGCTCAGATCCATTTTCTTGCCCAGGCTCTCATTCTTGCTCTCACCAAGCCGGTGATACGGCAGCAGATGCACTGCAATATCTGTTCCCAGTTCCTCCGCTGTGAAACGTGCCGTTGCGGCAATGTTCTCATCGGAATCATTGTATCCGGGTATCGTCGGGACACGGATAATGACCGGTACATGCAAATCATTATGAATGTGCTTGATGTTAGCTAAGATTGTCTCGTTTGGTACACCTGTCAGGCGCTTGTGCTCCGCGGAATCCATGTGCTTGATATCCAGCAGACCAAGATCGACGTTCTTGAAAATCTCGTCGATGATATCCAGGCTTGCGAACGAGCAGGTCTCAATTGCGGTGTGCAGCCCAGCTTCCTGCGCCGTGTGCAGTAGGCAAGCTGTAAACTCTGGATGCATCAGGGGCTCACCCCCGCTGACCGTCATGCCGCCGCCGGAGGCGTCGATAAAGAGCTTGTCCTTCAGCACCTTGTCCAGCACCTGCCGCACGGTCATCGTCTCGCCGGCAATTTCGCGGGCTTCATTCGGACAGGCATCGACGCACTTTCCGCAGTTGACGCAGCGAGTCCGGTCAGTTACCGCCCACCCTTTGTCGCCCTCGATCTTCAGGCTGATAGCGTTCTTTGGGCAGGCAGAAAAGCAGGTGCCGCAGCCTGTGCATTTGCTGGAGTATGTCATTAGTTGAGGAAAGGTCTCGTTGCTCTCCGGGTTAGCGCACCACTTACAGCGCAGCGGACAGCCTTTCAGGAAAACAGTCACACGGATGCCTGGCCCGTCGTGGATTGAATAGGTCTGGATATTAAACACAGTGCCTGTCGCGTCCATATAGTCTTCTCTCATGGCTGTCCTCCTTTGTGTCGTGTGTAAGCTACTGTAAGCTGCTTACGCGCGATGTAACGATAGTAGCATCAATTTTGTAAAAAATCATTCTTGTCGGATCTCGCTACTGGAATAAAAATACTAGAGTGTATTCATCGAAATCTACAGAAGAAATAGAAAACTTTTTCCTAAGTAAAAGCCTTGAAATTCAAAGAATGTCTTCCGTTGAAATGTTTTCCACTGATGTAATTAACACCATGGCTCAAGCGCGAGCAGTACAAATTAGATCTGAATACCAAAAGTTACGTATAGTGCTGGAGGGTGGATAGAACACAACCTCTTATTTGATTTCTGAAGAAGTGCTCGGCATCTTCCGATTAATGGCTTCAGGGCCGTGGAGGTCTAGGTAGTTACATCTTATATCATTCCAACAGAAAAGTCTCCTGCAGCCCGAAGATCAGCAAGTTGCAGCCGGAATACCTCGTAGTATTTGACGAATCATCTCCAATTGGTAAGGGGTATACTCGCCTGGGAGCAAAATCCAGTAGGGGTAATTCCGGCACGTTTCAACAACATAGGACACGAGGGAGATTGCTTCTTCATCCGCAAGGCGCGTCTAGGAGAAGGCCTCCACGCCAAAACGGAATGTACTGCTGAATCTGCGAACAAGCGAAAGCTTGTCATTCATGGGTTGTCCGCGCCAAGTATCTGCACCGGACGCGATGATGCTCGGAAACATCTCCTCAATTTTTCCGCAGGAGTGCTGTTCAATCATTATTTCTTCCGTGTGTCGCGTCATAAAGGCGCTTAACATAGGGGAAAAATTATCTCCCGGTGTGTCTCTAGTGAGAACATCAAACTCCGTTGGTTGCCCCAGTCGTCGTGGAACTCGATCCATTCGACATTAAGATAGCGGTGAAGAAGCTGCGCATACTCGATATAGAAATCGGTAAGCTTTTCAAACAGTCGGTGTACTGCCTTTTTCTGGTCTTCGTCCACAAGTGTAATTGCAGCGTTTTCAAATCCTACAAAAGAGATAAGTCGCTCAAAATAACCTATGTAGATTGTAGAGAAGATGATAAGGTTTGTTCTGAGGTAATCTCGATTCTGCAATGCGCAGCCCTCCCAGTCAAAGGAAGAAAGGTCCGGGAATTGGACATGACGTTCCCAATTCTCGATTTCCTCGAAAAGCGCTCCAGTCTCGATGGAGCCGCGGATTTTAGGCTCGTAGACCCGGTCAACGCCAAAGAAATCCTTTCCGCCGAGCGGGCCTGTGTAATGTGTCTACTGAAGGATAAGGCCTCGCGCTATGTTTTCCGGCGTTATATCTGGAAGAATGCGACGTCTGTCCAGTGAACTTGGCATCCAATCATAGTGTCTTCCCTGTAGAAAACTCAATAAATTTCTCTCGGTGTGACCATGTTTCTCCTCCTGAAATTTCATATTTTCTGTTGCACGTCGGACAAAATATCACATTAATTTGCCCGGTCTCCGTAAGAAAGGCCGGGCGAAAACCTCAGAACAAATCTCCGTGACTTGGCTGTCAGAGATTAGAAATGCTGTTCTGTCCGGTTGATGACGTCGTCCTGAATTTGATCGGATAGTTGCACAAAGTAGGCACTGAACCCGCCTACACGGACAATTAAATCTTGATGCTCTTCTGGCTTGACCTTCGCTTCTTTCAGTTCTTTGTTGTCAACGATATTGTATTGGATGTGGGTACCTCCTGCGCGGAGGAAGGCATCAGTATAGGCGACGAGTTTTTCCACATTTGCGTCGGTGGACAGCGTGTTCTTCGGAAACTTCTGGTTCAGCGCAACAACATAGCTCCCCTTACCAAAATCCGCCCGGAGAACGGAGCGCAGGACGGCAGTCGGTCCTTCCTTATCCATGCCGCGCATCGGAGATGCAGAGCCGTCGTTCAGCGGCTCAAAAGCGAGGCGGCCGTTCGGCAGTGCACCGACACCAAGACCAGCTGCAAAATGCCAAGAAAGCCCTTCGCGAACAGACTTAAAGCGCGGGTACGGATCGTGGTTCCAAGAGGTGAGACAATCCGAAGACATCTGTCCAATCTTTCCAGCCAAATCGTCTACCTCATCAATACCATTACCAAACTTCGGGGCAGCGAGGCACATACGTCTGATTTCTTGTCCACGGTCGCCCTCGAAATTATTATTCAGTGCATCAAGCAGTTCGGCCATTGTGAGTTTCTTCTCCTCAAAGACCAGTTTCTTGATAGCCATCAGAGAATCTGCTACGTCAATGATAGCTCGATCCGTGATGGCGTATTCGCAAAGAGGATCTGGCATCATCGTGTCTCTACCGATGTCCATGCACTGCTGTAGAGAGAAAACTGAGAGTGCGGGCAGACGGATGGATTTATATTGGACCTCGCGGGCAATGTCAGCGAGCCAAAGGGTACGGTGCATCACGTAGTAGTGCTGTTTAACATAGGCATCATAGAGTTCATCAAAGGTCTTGAACTTTGTGGGATCGCCAGTCTCCAATCCGAGCTTCTTGTCGGTGATAATGTCAACGCCATTATGGAAAACAAGCTGTAAGCAAGCAGCGGAGTTAAAGCCTGCGGCGCCTCCCTTGTACTCGGAACGTTGGGGGAGCGCTGGCCAGACGCAACCGCGTCCGATCCAGGTACGTGCTTCCTTGATATCGACACCATCCTTTACAAAGCACTCCACCATATGGTCATCATTCTCAAACAGAGGGATGCCGCCGCCGGTCATCTTATTGACTTCAATTGCCTTTTTCAGGAACCAGTGCGGTGTTGCATTCGACCAGTTGAGCGTGACGGTTGGGGAGGATTGATGCAATAGGCCAACCGCATGCAGAAACAGATAGCTAAGTTCGTTAGCGTTCTCCACGCCATCAGGTCCAACGCCTCCGAGATTTATGGAGTTAATACCGTAGGTGATTTGATGTGTCTGCTTGTGCAGACTGCTCTGGACCATCAACTGGGTTCCCCAACGTCCGATAACCTCGGCAAGTAGGTTGAGTGCTTCCTGCACAGTTATTGTTCCATTGTTGATATCGTTAATAAAGAACGGGTAGAGATAGGTGTCGCCTCGCCCCCACTGCGGCTGGTTGTGCATTGGGTGCTCCATTGCCTTGGCGAGACCGACGAGAACCATAGACTGCAGCGCTTCTCGGAAGTTGCGCGCCGGGTTCTCCGGGACATACTCACACATATCTGCGATCTGCAACAGTTCCGCCCTGCGCGCTTCATTTGTCTCTGCAGCTGCCTTCTCGCGTGCCAGCGATGCGTAGCGGTGAGCATGGTTGATGGTGGCGTCACAGACAATGATGGCGGCACGCCAGAACAGATAAGAGTCGACGTTCTGTCCTTTTTTATTTAGAAACTCGTCGATATGCATCTGCGCTTCTTCCTTGAATGCTCGAACACCCTTTGTTAGAATCTTTTCAAAGTCATAGGTATTGGTACAGTTGCCAAAATTGCCGCTGGAGAGATCAGGATCCTTTAGGTGCGCTGTAACGACGTCACGCGGCCAATCGCCAAGGACGTCGGTAAACACCTTGTTGACGCAGTCGACTGGATTTTGTCCACGGAATGTCCGCACTGCCTCGCGCAGGATCTCCAGATCCTCATGAGAGAGCGTCGTTTTATCGTGAAGTGTAGCTTGGATGCCCTCTTCGCTCCAGAGGCCGTCCAGATAGTCGCCGCAAATGTCGATCTCTGTATAGTTGCCGACTATGGTGGGACCGATCCTGCCGACAATGTGATCGTAATCCAGAATGTTAATCGCGACATTATCTGTGATTTTCCGGAACAATTTTGCGCGGCGAATCTCCAGATCATCCCCGACGGTCTCTTCCCAGGATTCAGTAGCATACTTTTGACGATCGGTGTGAATCTTGTAAGGCGCGTGTTTGATATCCTCCCGCCAAAGAAGGCGGTCTTTGTTGAGTGTTGTCTTGTCAATTTCGGCAAGCAAGTCCATGTTGACAGTTCTTGTCGGATGCATGGTATTTCCTCCTAAAACAATAGAATTCGATAAAAGGGATAGGGTTTTTCCAGATCGGAAGAAGACATATAAAAGACAAGTTAGCAATCGGATCGAGTTGCAGCAAAACCAGCTCTTTATTCTTCTTCCACAGGCGTGCTGTTCAATCTAACTCGCTGTCCAGTGAGATAACCCGATGGCAAGCAACAAATGGTCCTTGGAAACTTCAATGAGCGGCAGAATCCCGTTTTCGCAGGCCTCGCAGTGGTGGCTGCAGCGCTTGGCGAAACGGCACTCATTGGGTAGATCGATAGGAGATGAAAGCTCTCCGCACAGCGGGATACGCTTCTGATTTGCGCCTACCTCTGGCACAAAGATGGCGGAGAGCAGGGCACGGGCAATACCGATTTTCTGGCGTTGTCCGCCGTCCAGCGCATGAGGATAAGCATTGATAAGGCGCTCTGCAAGACCGACGGTCTTCATCAGCTCCAACACGCGAGCTTCAAGAATATTCCTATACCGCGAGGACGGCTGACTGTGTCATTACGCAACAATTGTGTCCCTGTCAAGCTTTATACAATCAATAATCTGACATAATTCCAGAAAAATAGCCGCTAAGCTCATAAACTTAGTGGTTGATTTTGCGAAAAGGCTATCCAGCCTTCTCATTAGTTCTTTAAATCCCAGTATATTGATGGTCTGCTAAGTTGTGACGGTTCTGTATTGGTGAAGCCTTTTTTTCAAATCGCACACTTCGACAAATCGATCTATTATACGCACCATGCTATCTTCTGCTGCCATTTCGTCCAATGCCAGCATCATCACTTGGTCTCTGCTTTCTCCTATTACATATCCCATAGCAATACCCCCGATTTGCCTTTTGTTCTGCTATGGTTATTATATCATTTTTTGCTGAATTTTTGAAGACTTTTGACACAGCCTGACGTCCCCGCGGATTATTGAACAATACCCTATTCGCCTTTTAGCTGTCCATATGCCGTATGACTGGCGATGCAAATATCACTGTCACAAGACAATATCCCTCGCCGAAGGTGAATATAGTAACAAAACCCTGTGATCCGCTAAATCACAGGGTTTTGTTGGCACGCCTGAAGGGATTCGAACCCCTGACCTACTGGTTCGTAGCCAGTCACTCTATCCAGCTGAGCTACAGGCGCGCGTGTGTTTGCACACGATTTTTCGCATGCAAAAGTTATATTAGCATGTTTAGAGGCAAAAAGCAATACTTTTTATAAATTGTCCGATGCCTATCCTAGACGAATAACCAAAGGCTGAGCGACATGACAATCATGCCCGCAACAAGCCCGTAAATCGACAGATGATGCTCACCGTATTCCCGGGCTGAGGGTAAAAGCTCGTCGAGTGATATGAAAACCATGATCCCGGCCACCGAAGCGAACAGAATCCCGAAAACCACATCGCTCATCAGCGGGAGCAGCAGCATATACCCGATGATCGCCCCGACCGGCTCCGCAAGTCCGGATAGGAATGAATACATAAATGCTTTCTTCCTGCTGCCCGTCGCGTAATAAATTGGGACTGAAACCGCAATGCCCTCGGGAATATTATGCAGCGCGATGGCGACGACGATCGGTACTGCGATCTCGGGAGACTGCATAGCTGAAACAAAGGCCGCGAGCCCTTCCGGAAAATTGTGGATTGCTATGGCAAGTGCGGTAAACACCCCGGTTCTCAACAGTTTTCCTCTTGCTTCCGGCGTCGGCTCCCCGCCGCTGTCCGGGTGCGCTTCATGCGGGTTTGTATCTTTCGGAATCAGTTTATCGATCAGACCGATTAAAAAAATCCCGATAAAAAATGCGATGATGGTCACAAGTGTTCCGTTCTTCATGCCGAGCGAAGGCGTGAGGGATTGCCGGGCCTTCGGGAAGATTTCAATCATCGACACATAAATCATAACCCCGGCCGAAAAGCCAAGACTTATCGACAAGAACCTCTTGCTCGTTTTTTTGAAAAAGGCGATTGCACTTCCGATTCCCGTAGAAAGACCCGCCGCAGCGGTAAGTAAAAAGGCGATTAACATGCCAAGCGCCCCCCTCTGAGAAACTTGTATTTCTACTATTCTCCGTTAATATCGGAATATAGCAGAAATATATTAAAAGGCTTCGGGCGCAAAGCGCTCGCAGATGCGAGCGCTTTAGCCCCCTCTGAGATACCTGTATATATTTAATGTCTGTCACAACCGATGAAAAAAGGTAATGCAGCGGCTTTCCTCCTAAAATGATATAAGCGTATTTAGCAGCCCGCCGGGATCGTTATTGCACTCGATACCATATCACTTCTCTCAACCATTTTCAAGAGCGTTAACATGCAGCTATCTCAACTGCATGATGCAGTTGAGATAGCTGCATGTTGTATCCGATCAACTTTCCAGTTACCGCGATCAGTGGTATTTTTTAGTATCATTACTGGTGTCCTCGCTTTTTTCGGGCGTTTTTTCCGGAAATTTACGGGCGGTTGCGAAATGCCAATTGGCATTTCGCAACCGCCTTTTCTTGTTACTGGTATTATGTTCCGAATATATTTCCGCGTTTGGCACAAATTTATGTGGGAGGTGTTTGTTATTTTCGGATTCGGGAAAAGCAAAGATAAACGGAAGGAGAAACCGGATAAAATGGAGAAAAACAACCGCTCGGAAGCCATTCCTTCCCGTATCGCAGATTGTGAAAGCCTGATGAAAAAGGCATTCGGAATAAGCTCCGATATCGTCATACAAGCGTTTGAAACACAAAAAGGAAAGGCGATGATCGTCTATGTGGACGGTCTTTCCAATACGGATTTAATTGACAGGGATGTCATTTCGCCTTTAAAATCCAGAGATTTCGAAGGTGATGTCACGGGAGCTATCCAAAGCCACTTCACCGAAGTGTTGAATATACCTGCCTGTGTCGGCCAAATTCTCCAGGGAAATACGGCAATCTTTTATGAGGGTAAAAAGAAAGCGTTCATCGTAGATTTCAAGAAATTTGAAACACGCTCCGTGGATGTGCCCGATTCCGAGGCCGTCATTCGAGGACCGCGCGAGGGCTTTACCGAAAACTTAAGGACAAATACCTCTTTGCTTCGCAGGAAAATCAGGTCACCGAAGCTGATTATAGAACACACATCGCTTGGCAGACAAACAAACACAGCCATTTGTATTGCTTATATGGATGGCATTGTCAACCGGGATATTTATAAAGAGGTCAAATACCGGTTAACGAAAATCGATACGGACGCCATTTTGGAATCGGGTTATATCGAACAATATATCGGCGAGAACACGCTATCACCGATTGCGGGCATGAGCATAACCCAGAAACCGGATGTCGTGGCCGCAAGGGTCCTTGAGGGCCGTGTTGCGATTATGTGTGACGGTACGCCGCATGTTTTAACCATACCGGAGCTGTTTATAGAGAACTTCCAGACAGCTGAAGATAAATACAACCGTGTTTTGCTTTCTTCATTTCTGCGGCTGCTGCGGCTATTCGGCCTGTTCATAACCGTATTGCTTCCGGGTCTTTCGGTCGCCGTTATAACCTACAACCAGGAGATGATGCCCGCCGTTTTTTTAAAAAGCCTGATATCCTCAACATCAAAAACACCGTTTCCGATGGGCGCGGAGATATTTCTAATTGTTGTCATGTTTGAGCTGTTGAGGGAGGCCGGGACCAGACTTCCGAAGGCCGTCGGTTCGGCAATTACCATCGTCGGTGCGCTTATTATCGGCGACGCGGCGGTCAGCGCGGGGATTGTAAGCGCTCCGACCGTCATCATTGTTGCCCTGACCGCGGTAACCAGTTTTATCGTGCCGTCTCTTGTGGAATTCACCTTGGTGTACAGGCTTTTGCTTTTGCTGCTCGGCGGTATGATGGGGCTTATCGGCATCGGAGCCGGGCTTACGATCATGCTGATTCAGATCATATCCACATCATCGTTCGGCGTTTCGGTTCTCTCGTCTTTTTCCAAAGAAGAGATGAAAGACAGCGTCATCCGGTTTCCGCTTTGGTCTTTGGTGTACAGACCGATATCCATCGTGAAGGAAAATCGGAAAAGAAAAATAAAAAAATAAAACCCATGCGGCATACGGTGCTTAATGTATCTATACCGGTTTTCTGTTTTACCGAAAAGCGAGAGCCGATTGAAATGGTATACGGGACTGTGTGCTCTTAATCGGCTTATCCCTAATATCTATGACAACAGAGGACATATATGAAACGATTCATCTGCATTTTCGTCTGTTTTCCGATTTTGCTGACCGGCTGTTGGAACAGAAGAGAACCGAAAAACCTATCGTTAATCAGCAGTGTTTTATACGATCGCAGTGATGACGGAACATACAAAACCATTCTGGAAATTATCAATCCCGAGGCCGAAGGCGGACCTGTGGGCGGCGGCGGTGAAAAAAGTCCGATAATCACCGTTGAGGGTGAGGGGATATCGATTCCAGAAGCAATCCGAATGACGTCTCAATCTCTTGAACGAAGCTTATTCGCAGGCCAGACGCTGGTCAGATTCTTTACCGAAAAACTGGCCAAACACGATATCATGTCGGTCCAGGATTATTTTTTCAGAGATCCGCTGACCGATGAAAAGCCGTATGTTGTTGTGGTTAAAGGGGATAATCCGGAGAAAATTTTCGAGTGCAAGCTGGGTCTTTCCGAAAACCTCGGTAATTATATCGATGGTTTGAAAGTATCGCAGCACAACTTTATCACAAGATCCGTTTTTGTGGACACACTGACATTTATCAAGGACTATTTTAACGAAGGAAAGCAGCCGGTAGCCGGCGTAGTGGAGATTACCGAAGAGGTACAGTCGGAAAAAAACGACAACAAGAGCGCCGGCGGTTCCGACGATGGCAATGAAAAGAGCGGTAACACGAAGGGCTCCGAGAAAAGATACAAACTGATATATACAGGCCTTGCCGCCTTTAAGGATAAAAAGCTTGTGGGTTATATGGACGACATGGAAGCCAGCTGTTATAACATTTTGACAAATAATTTCGGTAACGGTGTTATCAATCTCTCTGAAGACGGCGGCGGCAACTTGAATACCGTTCGTATCGCATCGGCTAAAACAGATATCAACCCTTCTTTAAAAGATGATAAACTCAGCTTCGATATAAACATCCGGTGCAGCAACACTCTGACACAGGTTTCCGATAAATATGATATCAGCAAATCAGAACCGCTCAAGGAGCTTGAAACGCTTTTCAATAAAACTTTGAAAGAGCATATCGGTTCGACTATTGAAAAAGCACAAAAGGCGTTTAAAAGCGATATATTCGGATTCGGAATCGCCGTTCACAGCAAATACCCAAAAGAATGGAAAGATATGAAAACGAACTGGGACAATGCATTTTCTCTGGCGGAGGTCAATGTGTCGGTTCAATCGAAAATTACCCGAAGCGGGCAGCTCAAGAAACCTCTTTTGTTAAAGGAAGACGCATCATGAAAAAACCTCTTATCTCGGCAAGCCAGCTGTTGTTTATGGCTGTCGGAAGCGCTTTGGTCTTTCCCTATACATTTTTACCGGTTATAAATGCACCTCCGGCCAATCAGGATGCCTGGATTGTTCTACTTCTTGCTGTTTTTTATATTATCGTTCTCAGTGTTCCCATTTTGTTTTTAGCCGGCAGGTTCAGGGGACTCCATATCAATGATATGCTGGACATTGTATATGGTAAACTCTTCGGTAAAGTTGCGGCAATGGCTTTTTCTTTGTTCTTTATTTTCTGCTTAACGGCCTGCATGCTGATTATCTCCGTCTTCATCAACCTGTATGCTTTCCCGGATACGCCGATGTGGGCTATTTTGTTATTGTCGCTTGTTCCCATTTCCTACGGCGCTTACAAGGGGGCCGGGACCATTAGCAGGCTGGCTTTTTTGATTACGCCTTTCATCATTTTTACAATCATTTTGTTCTTTTTGCTGGGCCTGAAGGAGATGCGACTGAGCGAGCTTGAACCTGTGCTCGGCGATTCGACGTTTTTACAATTGAATCTCGGAGCGTTTTTGACCGCAGCCAGATACTCCGAGATCCTGATTATTTTGGTTTTCTCGTATTTTTTAAAAGATCATATCAGCGTCAGCAAAACGTTTATCGCGGCTCTGGCGGTTTTTGCATTAACTTACCTTTTGATTTTGATTCCAACCATAACCTTTCTGGGTATCGAATTGGCAAAGCATGACTGGAATCCGTACTTTATTTTTACAAGACAAGTGGAAGCGTATGATTTTATCGAAAGGGCTCATGCGTTTAATTTGCTTGCCTGGTATCCCACTTCGTTGTTGAAGCTGATGATATATAATTTTATGGGAAGCTTTGTCTTATCTAATATATTCAAGACAAAAACGCACAAGCCCTTTGTTATTCCGCTGTCTTTAGTCTGTGCGATTGTTTGCCTGATTCCTTTAGTCAACGACATTGAGACGGTGGAAATGTTGCGCTCCGACAAGGTGTTCCCTTTCATAATAATACCGATTATCTGGATAATTCCTTTAATCACCTTAATCGTCTATGCCCTGAGGCGCAAGAAAATTAACGACATATTGGAGGAAAAGAAACAGCGCTCGGATAATCCCGCTCCGCAAGAGGCGGATAATCCGATTCCCGAAAACGGGTGAAAGTTTGTTTTGAAATTAGCTTCGCTAAATATACAAACCTATTGGAAAATGATCAAGTAAGAATAATGAATCCGCCAACTTGTGGCGGAGGGAGGTAACGTGCCTATTTTAAACAGAAAACAAAAGCTGATGTTTACGGTGTTTTTCCTTCTGGCCTGCGTTTTTGCAGCTTCAGGTACGGCTTTTTGTACGCAGCCGGAAAACGAAGGAGAAAAATCGCGGAGTTTTATAAAGTGGGTTGATTTCAAAGTACCCTATGAAGCCTTGAACAAGGCCATGAAGCTCGATATAGAATCCCAGGATCAAAATATAAAGCTTGACTGGATTGAGATGCTGGCTTATCTTGCTTCTAAAAACGGAAACAATTTTAAAAACTATAAAGACAAACAGCTCACCGATCTGGCGGCAATGCTAAAATCGGGCAAAACCATAGATGACCTGACGAAGAGCATGAAGCATTACGCCTATTATCATGAAGCGTTTACCGCTGTTTTGTCCGGTTTTCTAGGCGAATACGACATCGAGGTACCCAACGACGACGGAGAGGGAAAGCACTGGGAGCACCGGTATGGGCTAAAGGTTTTTTCACCGATCGCAAAGGGTTACCCATACAACCATTTTGACGATTTCGGCTCCGACCGCTCATACGGTTTCAGCCGGACTCACCTGGGAAACGATATTATGGGATCGGTAGGTACGCCGATCATCGCAGTAGAGGGCGGAACGGTTGAGGCAATGGGCTGGAACCAATACGGCGGATGGCGTATTGGCATCCGATCACATGATCAAAAAAGATATTATTACTACGCGCATCTTAGAAAGAATTTTCCGTACCGGAAGGATTTGAAGGAGGGTTCAATCGTCAAAGCCGGGGATGTGATCGGTTACCTTGGCCGGACGGGTTACAGCAGAAAGGAAAACGTCAACAACATCAAAACCTCGCATCTTCATTTCGGCATGCAGCTGATCTTTGATGAATCGCAAAAAGAATGTCTGAGTGAGATTTGGATTGATGTCTATCCGATTATCAAGCTGCTCAGCAACCATAGATCGGCGGTAGTTAAAAACCCTGAAACAAAGGATTACCACCGGGTATACGATATCTGCGACCCGGCCGGCGGGCAGGAATAATCCCGATAGCGCATAGAAAACGCGTTTTTATCTCAAATTATCATATACGATTTTGCCCCGCATGAATACCATTTTTATGTCTTTTGTATGGCGGATATCTTTTAACGGATCAGAGCCCAGAAGAAGAAGATCGGCGTCTTTTCCTCTCTCAATTGTACCGAGGCAATGCTCCCGGCGCAGCAGCTTTGCATTTCCGTTCGTACCGGCACATATGGCCTCCATCGGCGTGAATCCGGCTTCAACCATCAAGCTCAGCTCGTCATGCACGGACTCGCCGTGCATGACGAGCGGAATTCCGCTGTCACAGCCGACCGCAATCGGTATTCCGCTGTTTTTAAACCGTAAAACCGCAGCTTTCAATTTTTCCCAAACCGGAACCGAACCGGGCAGTTTAGCGTCAAACTTTAAAATGGATATCATGGTCGGTACAACGATAATGTTCTTTTTCACAATATGTCCGATCAGTTCTTCGGAAAAATCCGTACTGTCCGCGCCCACTCCGAGCATGTGCTCGATTGAATCCGCTCCGCATCTTGCGGCATCCGCCATTTCATCTGCCCCATCCACATGCACCATAACCGGGAGCCCCAGTTCATGCGCCGCATTAACCGTACGCTCCAGCGTGCGATAAGAAATACGCGGTACGGGTTCAGGGTAATTCATTTTATTGATATGCGCGTAAAACACCTTGATCCAATCCACTTTCAGCTTCGCAACCGCTTTAACCTTCTGTTCGATATCCGTATCGTCATCTATGATTATGCACGCGTCGGATTCGATTTCTTTATCGGCCCCAAACACAGTATAACAAGGATGCCCGCCTCTTGCCTGGAACATCGGGCCGGCGGAAACGATCCTCGGTGATACCTGCTTTCCCTTTGCCGCATCATCGCGAAACTCCAGTATATCGGGCATAAGATCCCCTGTTGTTCGCACGGCCGTTACGCCCCAGCGAAGACAGGCCTCGCGGGCTTCGGCGAAATCGTAAGTTTTTTCCCTGCGTCCGAGCGGAGGCCGGTTAAACAGGCTGCTGCCCGAAAAATGGGTATGCGCATCCGAAAGGGCAGGAATCGCTGTCATACCCTCTGCGTTTATCACATCCGCATGCGCAATATCGGGCACATGCGCGCCCGCATCAATGATCTTGCCTTGGTCGATCAGGATGTTCGCCAATACCGGCGGTTTTCCGGTCCCGTCAATTAAATTGACATTTTTTATTATCAACATATCAATCGTCCTTTTCTTTATTTAATGTCTACTGAACAAGTCAAAAACGCATCAACTGCAATACTTTGACAGCGTTATTGATTTGATTATTCAGGCAGACATTCAATGCAAACGCGTTTGTTCAGTAGGCATTATTTACATATTAACACTAGGCTGTTCTGCAGGCAATACGGCAAGGCGCTTATTCCGCAGGTTCCGGACATCACGTGTTTCTTACCGGGATATTGCGGTTAAAAAGGAAAAGAAATATTTCACTAAATCCGCATTTTTTATTTTCATAAACAAATTTATATGATATTGTCTGATTATGTGGGATTTTTAATAATGCCTGTCAAAAAGAGCATTTTCGCTCTTTGGACATTATTTACATAACGAGGAGATCTTTAATGAGAAACAGACGATGCCGATTGTTATGCCTTTTGTCGATTATACTTTATTTTGTTACTTTATCCGCCCCGGTATACGCAGCCGCCCCGGGCAACGGAAAACCTGCCGGCAGTGCGGGCCCGGAGGAAACAACAACGGATTTACCCTCAGATGCGAACAGGCTGTACCATATCCCGGAAGATATGATCATCTACATTCCGATCAGACCCCTCGTTGAACAGCTTGGCGGTATTATAGAATGGAACAGCGCCGATAGCAGTATTCTGATTATTTCACCTGACGGCAGAAAAATCTCCCATGTCCCCGAAACAAGAGTGCTCTACATAAACGGAACGCAGACCGATGCCGCTCTTTTGTCTGTTTTGCAAAACGGCGTCACATATTTTCCGGTCCCGCTGATAAATCAGCTGCTCGGGAACAACGCCGAGTATGACGATGCGGCAAATACAGTCACGCTCAGCAGCCCGGCACCCGAAACAGATCAAACCATGCTGGAATTGAAAAGAAGTTCCGAGCTGGATTTTTATCTTTCGGAAAATCTGTTTCGGTATATGGATTACCTCACTTTACATCCGGAATACGCGTTATCCCGAGCAATCGCCTATGTCAATGCAGGCGTCGATCAACCGTTTTTCTCCAATTTGCGGGAGATTGATGATCCGGAAAGTACTCTGGTTCTCTGCAATAAACATCATATTTTACCAACCGATTATGAACCTGACGATCTCACTTACCTTAGCGGTACTGCCCAGCGGCTGAGGAGCGAAGCAGCCGCGGCGTACGAAAAGATGAAAAAAGAGGCGGCTTCCGAAGGTTACTGGTTCACGGTTTATTCCGGTTACAGGAGTTATTCTACGCAAAAAAGACTGTATGAAAGATATGCGGCGGTTGATGGGGCAGACGGCGCAGACGATTATTCCGCAAGGCCCGGCCATTCGGAGCATCAGGCCGGTCTTGCCATTGATATTTCGGCAGGTGTGCGCGAAGCGGAGCTTGGGCACACCGAAACATTCCGATGGCTTTCGGAAAACGCTTATCGGTTCGGATTCATTTTGCGATATCCCGACGGATATTCCGAAATCACTGGATACCAGTATGAGCCCTGGCACTGGCGCTATGTGGGGATAGAAGCAGCAACGATCATGCATGATGAGCAGATACCGACCTTTGAAGAATTCTGCGGAAAATACCTGATTGCCCGATAATCCTTCAAGCTCTTGCGATTATTGGACAATATTTGCGATTTAAGGAAATATTAATAATTTAATGGTTGATTATCCGGGGAAAATGGTGTATAAAATGCCTTGGATGCTGATGCGTTTGTGTTAAGTATTTTTCCTTTCATTGATATGTGTTACCAGGGAGTACCTGACTTATGACCTATTTCTTTGCTTTATTTTTATCATTGTCGAGCATGCTGTTCATTACGCCAAAACTGAGAAAACTGGCTTATAAAATTGACTATCTCGAGAAACCTAACGAGTCAGTTGACAGGAAAATCCATAAAGAAGCCAAGCCATATTTGGCGGGGCTTGGAATCTACTTCACTTTCTGGGTTTGTTATTTCATTACGATTAGAGACTTTTCCACGAAAACGCTTTTGCTGCTGATCAGTTCATCTTTGATTTTCGCGATCGGAATGCTCGACGATTGGTTTAAAATCAAAGGTCGGGATCTGAAAGCGCTTCCAAAGTTATTTATTCAGCTTTCCGCCTGCATTTTGGTCTATTTCTCCGGTGTAAGGTTTTTGGGCTTTACCAATATATTTGATGGCTCATTTATTCTGCTTCCGATCTGGCTGCAATTTATTCTCTCCGTTGCCTGGCTGTTTGGTGTCACAACGGTGATAAACTTCACAGACGGTCTGGACGGTCTGGCCGGAGGGCTTTCGTGCATCGCCTCCTGTACGCTTTTCATCGTTGCGCTGGCCAAAGGCAATGCCTATTCAGCCATCATGGGTATCATCCTCGTCGGCATATGCCTCGGTTATCTTAAATACAATAAGTTCCCATCCAAGATTTTAATGGGAGACGCCGGTGCAACCTTTCTCGGGTTCATGCTGGGCATCATATCCCTGGATGGTGCATTCAAACAGGCAACGCTTCTCTCAATATTCGTTCCGGTTTTGGCTCTCGGCCTTCCGATCTTTGATAACCTGTTTGTCGTATTCAAGAGAATAAAAAGCGGAAAGCCTGTTTATGTCGGCGATTCGAATCAGGTCCACTACAGACTGCTGAAAAAGGGTCTTTCTCAAAAGCAGGTCGTTTATGTCCTGTACCTGATCAGTATTTGCCTGAACCTTTGTGCGATTATCGTGTTTATGCTGTAAGGTTTAAAGGCCGTGGGCGCAAGAGCGCCAACAACACTGTTCCCGGCGGCGCATTGCGTGCCGCCTTTTTTATTGTAAGTTGATATTGGGGTAATCCCCTACGTGGTGAGGTGATCCCCTACGTGATTTTCTTGTAATCGCCAGGATCGGATGATAAAATACACCAAGCCTTTTAGAAGGGATCTGCTTATGAACATCATTGAAATGATTAAAGCTGTGCTTCTGGGGATCATCGAGGGAATAACCGAATGGCTGCCCATCAGCAGCACCGGCCATATGATTCTTGCGGACGAATTTATCAAACTAGGCAAAAGCGATGCGTTCAAGGAGATGTTTCTGGTCGTCATCCAGCTTGGGGCTATCGCCGCTGTCGTTGTCCTTTATTTCAGCAGACTGAATTTTTTGTCGGCAAAAAAGACCGCAGCCCAAAACAAAGAAACCTTTCTTTTATGGGTAAAGGTCGCCGTAGCCTCCATCCCGGCAGGTATCGTCGGTTTTTTATTTGACGATAAGATTGACAGTTTGTTTTTTAACGACACAACCGTCTCCATAACACTGATTTTATACGGAGTTTTATTTATTTTGATTGAAAAACGAAACCGGGCAAAAACGCCGAAAACAGACCGGGTATATCAGCTTACCTATAAGGCTGCGTTTATCATCGGTATGTTTCAGCTGCTGGCTCTGATACCCGGAACTTCCCGTTCGGGCGCGACGATTATCGGCGCCATGCTGATCGGCGCTTCCCGGCCGGCGGCGGCAGAGTTTTCGTTCTTTCTGGCCATTCCAGCAATGGTTATAGCCAGCCTTTATAAATTACTCAAGTTTGGGCTTGATTTCACCGCAGATGAGGTTTCGGTTCTTCTTATTGGCACGATAACGGCTTTCGTCGTATCGTTGCTGGCTATTAAATTCCTGATGCGTTACATTCAGAAAAAGGATTTTACCGCTTTCGGATATTACAGAATTGCCCTCGGTATTGCGGTAATATCTTATTTTTTGAATATTCGATAAACTAAATGATATACCAACGCCGGTATATCACATCTTTTTTGGCTAAGGCATCCAACCTGAAATACGCATAACAAAAGGCCTGTTTATTGCGCAATGTCAATAGCCGGCCTTTTTATTATGTTTATATAATGCCTGCTGAACAATTCAAAAACGCAACAACTGCAATACTTTGACAGCGTTTTTGAATTGTTCAGGTGCAAGGTCTTTTGCTGTAATCGTTATTTTTCGTATTTCTGGCATGTCGGACAAAAATAGATATTTCCACCCAGATAAGCTTCCCGCACGATTTTGTCTCCGCAGACCCGGCAGGGCTCGTTTACCGTCTTATTGGACAATATGGTCTTGTACCCTCCGCTGCAGCCAAACAGGTCCCTTTCGGTATCCCGGCCGCCGTTGACCGTCATATTCAAAAGCGTTGTTTTAACCGAATCAAACATATCTTTTATCTGGCTGTCCGTCAGTTTCTCAAGTTTCAATTTTGGATTTAACCGGGCGCCGAATAAAATATCCTGCAGAACGCCGTTACCGAGACCCGGGATACGCTGTTCTGTCGCCAGAAATGCTTTCACCGACAGGCTTTTCTTTACCCCGCCAAACAAACCGTCAAAATATTTCTCGTCAAAGTCATTTTCAAGAGGTGTCGGGCATTTGCGTGCGTTAAATGAATCCGGCAGGTTAATATCATTGACAGGATAGCAAAGCATGGCGCCCCACATCTAAACCGTGCAGGACATGTGTGTAAAGTCTTCAAACTCAACAAGCAACTGGTGCTTGGGCGGCAGCTTTTCAGCAAAGTCATGGTACCTTATCGGCGTTGAGATAACCATCAGCATATCTTCGGCAAGGATTTCCGTATTGCCACCGCAGGTGTAGCCTGTTCCGGGATTTGAACCGGTGATTTTTTTACCGGTCAGCATTTCGTGATATTCGCCGGGTTCTTTGTTAAACCAGGCGAATTTATGCGCAAAGGCGTTCGCCGTGACATTCATAATCGTTTTCCCGACCAAAGTACGGCTAATTTGATCGGCAAGGACATAGGTTTCCGGAAGCTCTATCATCTGTTCACCCTCTTATACCTTTTTTGTACTCTTAGCTGTAGATATGATCGGTCTATTTTGGTATATGTAATTTGACAGCATGTGTCAGGTTGCATAACGGTTAATGCCAATCTGCATTTCAATGAAGATCCATATTAATAATATAGGGCTTTTGTTGTCGTCATTTCCGGTAATCTATATATTTTCAATACACAAGCTTGTTTGAACTGCTTTTCATCGGGATTGTTGGGTATTTATCCACATTATACATATTTTTATATTATATTACCAGTTTTTTAGCTGATGAAAAGATTGTTCTTCAATTTGACCGAAGGACAGCATTAACACGAATAAAGCTGCCCTGAACATGTTCAGGGCAGCTTTATTCGTGTTGGCTTTTACTTACTCAAATAGCTCTGCGGCTTCTTTTAAAACCTCTGTTATTTTAATATGCTGGGGACAATGGTCCTCGCAGGACTTGCAGTCTATGCAGCTTGAAGCCTTTCCGCCTCTGCCGGTAATCATTTCGTAACGGCGCTTAACGTTCGGCAAGCTCCTGTACTTTTTGTATTCGTTCAGTGATTCGATTATTGCCGGTATCATAATATTTTGCGGACAATCATTGACGCAGTATTTGCATCCGGTGCATGGTATCGTCGGCACTTCGCTGAGTGCTTTTATTACCTTATCGATGACTTTACGTTCCTCATCGCTGAGCGGTTTCAGATTCATCATGGTTTTGGTGTTGTCCTCCACCTGCTCGACCGTCGTCATACCGGACAATATCGTTACAATGTTGTCCAGCGAGGCGCAGAAGCGCAGCGCCCAGGAAGCAACGGATGCATCCGGATTGTAATCGGTGAACAGCTTCTGGATGTCCGGGCTCATACCCGCAAGAGAGCCGCCGCGGATCGGTTCCATGATAATAACAGATGTATTGTATTTCATTGCCGTTTCATAACACAGCCTGGATTGAACATCATCGCTTTCCCAATCGACATAGTTGATCTGAAGCTGCACGACCTCAACCTCAGGGTGCTTGGACAGAATCTTTTCCAGGTCGGACGCGGGTGAGTGGAACGAAAATCCGATGTGCTTTGCCTGTCCTCTTTCTTTGATCAGTTTCAGGAATTCCCAGCCGCCGGTTTCTTCAATCATATCCAGCCGGTCGCCGCCAATTCCGTGCAGCAGATAATAATCAAAATAATCAACACCGGCGCGTTCAAGCTGGGTTTTGAAGATTTCCTCATAATCCGCTATCTTTTTGACATTCCAAAGGGGCATTTTGGTTGTCAGTTGGAATTTATCCCTTTGGTAACGCTTGACAATCGCTTCCCGGGCCATAACCTCCGATTCACCGCCATGATACACAAAAGCGGTATCAAAATAGGTGAAACCCCGTTCCATGTAGATATCCACCATCTTTTTTACGGTTTCAAGGTCGACGTCCTTATCGGTTCCGCCGGGTAAAGTGGGCAGCCGCATTAATCCGAATCCAAGCTTTGGTATTTCTTTTCCGACATAATCTTTCGCCATGACTATATCCTCCTTTGTTTTATTTATTTTCTGATTTTGCGCACGCCCGCGCAGACGGCAGTGCATGCTTATCAAGCAAGCCGGAGAAGTATTTCACATTGCCTCCTCGGTCAGACTATCGGCAATTTTCCGAAGCGTTTCCTCCGCTATCCCGCAGGATGTTAAGTACGCCGTCATACTCCCGTATTTCTCATCAATGTACTGAAGAAAGGCAAACATGTTTTCAGGGTTGGTTTGGTAAAAACGCAAGGTCAGATCCGGTTCACCCTTTTCATTGAGCATTTCGGGAAAACGCATCATTTTAAGATAAAACGGTCTAAGATTGATTTGCGATATGCTGTAATCCGCGATGATATCACTGGGATAGCAGTTGCATAGCCCCAAAAGCATTGCCGTGAACAGACCGGTCCTGTCCTTGCCTGTCATGCAATGGTACAAAATCGCACCGTCTATACCGGCGGCAATTTCCATATTGTTTTTTACCCAGCTTTTCCCGTTCTCCGCAATCGCTAAATAGATCTGAATCCAGTCGGGGTTTAAAAAGTCAAGCGCGGGATTGCTTTTTTTCGTTTCACTGTTTTTTTCCGGTATCGGCGGCTCGGACTGTTTGTCCGACATGGCGCTGCGCACATATTTCTGCCAGGGATGTCCGCTCATCAGACAACAGGGCAGCGCGTTAACCTCAAAATCCGTTCTGAAATCGAGTGTCAATTTTACACCGTAATCACGCAGGAATTGACTATCCTTCTCAGAGAGGTTGCAGGGCAGTTCGCTGCGGATGAATCGTCCATACTTCGTCACTTTCCCGTCCATCGTCGCGTAACCGCCGATATCCCTTGCGTTAAACAGTGTCTCCATAGGCAGCCTTCTGTATCTCGTCATATATTCAAACCTCATCATCATATTATCTGCTTATCTGCGCAGCTGAGCGGTGTTCAGCGGTGTTCAGCTGCGGATAAGTCATTCACTTATAACATCCAAAGAGCGAAAACTGCTCTTTTTGACAGGTATTATATAAAAAACACCGCATATTGAACCGGTTTTCGTCCAATATTCGGTGTTGCATCGTATGCCGCGCAGCGGTCTTCAACGAACTTCCGTTCTCCGGCGAATGTATTTGAATATTCGCTTATCATCTCCCGCCGGTGAAACAACAAGACAATTTCGCTGTACTCCGTGAGCTTGTAAACTGTTGCCCGAATCTTTTATGGTGCCGGTGACCGGGATCGAACCGGTACGTGAGTTGCCTCACACGGGATTTTAAGTCCCGGGCGTCTGCCTATTCCGCCACACCGGCATAGGAATTGTCGCAATAGAACAATGTGAATTATAGCATTTGTATGCACCTGTGTCAACTTGATTAAACACGCCAGATGAAGCCCTTATCACAGCTTCCGGCTAACCCGGACAGTAAGCCCACGAAGCCTTTTCGCGTCTATACTGAGCCAGCTTATGTTTTAACAAGATGGTCATAATACCGATCTTCAATTTAGCCTAAAACGGGCATAGTGCGGTACTACGCCCAATATGATGTACAAGCGGGCTATTTACGGGAAAGGACAAATCGGCTTATGGCGATGGCATGGATATGGACAATTATGGTTTTGGTGTCACTGGTCTTCGGCGTAATCAACGGGACGATTGATGCTGTGGGTACTGCCGCTCTGGAAGGGGCAAAAAGCGCCGTGACACTCTGTCTCGGGATCGGCGGTGCGATTTGTTTATGGTCCGGCATCATGGAAGTTATGCGATGCTCCGGGCTGGTGGCCGGGCTGACCCGATTTTTGCGCCATCCGCTGACGGCTCTCTTCCCGACAGCCGCAAAAAAGCCCGGGGCGCTCGACGCGCTTTCTTTGAACGTATCGGCAAATTTTCTTGGACTCGGTAATGCCGCAACGCCGGCGGGTATCCGTGCGGCAACGCTGCTGAAAGGTGAAGCGCAATGGGCAAATGACGACCTGTGCACGCTGGTGGTCCTCAATACGGCTTCCATTCAGCTTATACCCGCTACTGTCTGCGCCGTGCGCGCAGCGGCAGGCGCGAAAAATGCCTTCGATATCCTGCCGGCCGTTTGGGTTACCTCGATACTGTCCGTTGCGGCAGGGCTTTTAACCGCGCGTTTTCTCCGTCGGATATGGCGCCATTGACAGGCCGCGCTTTCATAAATGATGTCAAGCCTGTTTTACCGTTTCAGATGCATTGATTGTCTGNNTGCAGTTGTTGCGTTTTTGAATTGTTCAGCAGGCATTAAATAATTGCGGTATGGAAAACGAGATATAACAACATACGGAGAGGAATAATCATGTCTTTTGGAATCATTGTGCCGCTGATCATCGCGGGGACAGCCGCCGTTGCGCTGATGCGCAAAACGGATGTCTATTCTTCTCTGACATCCGGTATCGGCGACGGCCTTCGCGTCGTTTTGCGCATTTTTCCCGCTCTTGTCGCTTTGCTCAGCGCATATGCCATGCTCAGAGCCTCCGGCGCTCTGGATGCCCTTACCCATGCCTTATCGCCGGTTTTTGCGTTTCTGGGCGTACCGCCCGAAATGGCCGGACTGGTTTTAATCCGCCCGCTGAGCGGAAGCGGTGCGCTGGCTGTCGGTTCGGATCTGATAAATACACACGGTCCGGATTCCATGATCGGCCGCGCCTCGGCCATCATGCTCGGAAGCACGGAAACCACCTTCTACACGATCGCGGTATATTTCGGCGCCGCAAAGATAAAGCGTACCCGTTATGCGATTCCGGCTGCTTTGACTGCCGAATTCATCGGCATTGTAGCGGCCTGCGCCATAACAAATCTGCTGTTTTATTGATTTCGGGAATTCTCCATACGGACAGTCCGGATCGGGAAAGCAAACCCGATGTCCTTTTTTTCAAATTGTTCCTTTATACCGAGGTTTACTTGTTGGTGGATGTCCATATATGTGTCGTAGCTGTTGCTTAAAATATAATATACGACTTCGAAATTCAGTCCGAACTCGCCGTATGCGGCAAAATGCGCCCGCCCGAATGTCGTGTTGGGAATGCTCTCAATGATGTTTTTGATCATCTCCGGAATCTCTCTGAGCTTGTCACAGGATGTGTTATAGCTTATGCTCAGCGAAAACAGCGCCCTTCTCTGTTCCATTGTCTTGTAGTTTTGAATACGGGAGTTGGTCAGATCGGTATTGGAGAAGATGAGCTGCTCTCCGGTCAATGCGCGCAGCCGTGTCGTCTTAAGCCCGATATGCTCGACTGTCCCGGACTGCGTTCCGGTTATAATGAAATCGCCAATCTCAAACGGGCGATCAAAAAAGATGGTAAAGAAGCAAAAGATATCGCCCAATATCGACTGCGCAGCAAATGCGATGGCAATACCGCCGATTCCGACACCTGCAATCAATGTGTTGATTTTTACACCGATATTATCCAGAAATAATATAACCGCGATGACCCAGATCACGATTCGCAATAGCCCGGACATCGTTTTGATAGCAAGATCTTTGTTGGCATCCCCGAGATGGCCTTCCCAGTATTTATTGAGCAGCATGACGACGATCGACGAGACAAACAACGCCCCCAGAATCATGAAAACCGCAAGAGCGAGCGCGTTGATTAAACCGAACAGTTTGGGACCCAGCGCCAGTATCTTTGTGCTCAGGTAAAAAACAGCGATATAAGCTGCGGGAACAAGATACCTTTTGATGCTTTCAACAACATGGTCGTCAGCAGACGACTTTGTTCTTTTTGCGGCGCTTGACATGCGCCTGATTACAAAATACCGGAATATCCGGATAATGACAACGCCTGCAAACAGAGATAAGACAAACAGCAGATACCGCGAAACGGTGTTGCCATAAATCACATGATTAAAAAATTGCGGCAAATAATAACCTCCTCTTTAGAATATAAAATAAACCCTCAGTATTATTTAACATACCGTCAACCGTCCTCTTCCATAACCTTTACCCCGTAGGGCAAAAGTGAAATCCGGTCGTTATACATTTCGCCGGTCAGCAGGTCCTTATATAAAAAACCCGGAATATCGACAATTTTTTCGGCTTCGCTGAAATTCATCAGGAAGATGAATTTTCTCCCCCCGCCGCATCTCAGCTGAGCCGTTACCCCTTCCGGCAGCTCGCAGTGCAGTGCCCGCATGAGCCCTTTTTTATCGGCAAGCTTTTGATAAAACACATCCAAGAACCGCTCTTCGGTTCTGGCCGCAAGATAATATGCTTTTCCTTTTCCAAAGGAATTGACGGTCACGGCAGGCCTGCCCGCATAAAAATCACTCTTGTAAACAGCCAGAACATCCGCTGTTTCAGCGTGTATCAGCTCGCAGTATTCCCGCGCCTCATATTCGCCGTTCAAGTTAAGGGCATTATCCGGACCGAAAACAACCGCATTCTTGTCATCATCATATAAAGCGTCGATTTCCTCCGCCCAGATGCCGGTTACTTTTCTCAGCGGACCCGGAAAACCTCCGAGGAAGCATAGATCGTTTTCGTCAACATAACCGCTGAAATAACCCGTCACAAACACACCGCCGTTTTCCACAAACTTCTCTATTCTTTCAGCGGTGCCCGGGCGGACCATATACAGCATCGGGGCAATCACAAGCTTATATGACGAGAAATCACTGTCCATGCTAATTACATCCGCCGGAATGCCGCGTTTCCAGAGCGCGCGGTAGTGGCTTTCGCAGGTCTCTAAATACCCTTTTTGGTCTTTCTTCAGAGCCTGTGCGTCGTCAATAGCCCAGCGGTTTTCCCAATCGTAGATCACGGCCGCATCCGGTCTGACTGTCGTTCCGAGCACACAATTTAGCTTTTGAAGGGCGGCGCCAACCTCGGCTACGTCTTTAAACACGCGCGTATTTTCATGCCCACAATGGTCCACAACAGCGCCGTGCAGCTTTTCAGATGAGCCCCTGCTTTTTCGCCACTGAAAATATTGCACCGTATCCGAACCGTGCGCGACGGCCTGAAGAGAGGACAAATAATGCATGCCCGGCCTTTTCAGCTTGTTTACCTGCTGCCAGTTGACATGGCTCGGCGTACTCTCCATCAGCATAAAAGGCTTACCGCCTTTTAAAGACCTGTTCAGATCATGGACAAATGAAATTTTTGAGGCAAGCTCCGCGGTACTCTCCCAATCATTATGCCAGTTCGGATAATTGTCCCAGGAAACGACGTCCAGCTCTTTTGCGAGTTTTGTATAGTCAAGCCCCGTATAGGTTCCCATCAGGTTTGTCGTGACGGGGATATCCGGTGTCAGTTCCCGCAGGGGGGCGATTTCGTTTTTGTAAAAACTGATCGTCTGATCGGTCACAAAGCGTTTCCAGCTGAGATTCAAGCCATGCACAGAGGTTTCTCCGTGAGGGGCGGGGGGTTCGAGCTGACTCCAGTCCGAATACCTGTGGCTCCAGAAACCCGTCCACCAGGCATCATTTAAACGATCCAGATCATTTTCATACCTGCGTTTGAGCCAGTCTCTGAACGCTTCTCTGCACAGCGGACAATGACATTCCCCGCCGTATTCGTTTGACACATGCCAGAGGATTAAAGCCGGATGGTTCTTGTACCGCTCCGCCAGCTTTCTATTGATCTGCGCCGTCTTTTCACGGTATATGGGCGAAGTGGGGCAATGGTTATGCCTGTGTCCGTGCAGGTTTCGCTCGCGGTCCGGACCCATGCGCAAAACCTCCGGATATTTCTCCGACATCCAGGCGGGCCTTGCTCCGCTGGGCGTCGCCAGAATCGCAAAGCTATGGTTATCATGAAGCTTGTCCATGATCGTATCCAGCCATGCGAACGTAAACAGACCCTCTTCCGGCTCAATGCTCGACCAAGAGAAAATCCCTACGGACATGGCATTGCAGTTTGCAAGCTTCATCAGGCGCATATCCTCATCCCAGATTTCCGGTGTCTTTATCCATTGATCGGGATTATAATCTCCTCCGTGAAGGAAATGCCTGCACTTATCGCTGATTGGCGGATATTGGTTAACCATTTTACACCTCCCTTGATTATGCTTAAACCTTATTGAACCATATTATATCTTTTGCAGGCATCTTTCAATCATATCGTGTTGACTTTGGTCGGGTTGCAGTACATTTTGGATTATAATCGGCATATTTTCACGGAAATACAGCGGTTATGCGTGTTTCGCTATCTTTCCACCGGTGCGACCGCAACACAGTTTTCGATGATATAACCTTTTTGCCTGTACGTTTCAAAATCTGTTTCGCTGTTAAGCATACAGTCGCGGATAATGATATTGGTTTCATTGCGCGACGTTTCACCTGAAGCGCCGATCAGAAGACCGAAATAGTCTTCTCCAAAAGGATTTATTCCGGAATAATTCAGTAGCGAGCAGCGCTCGGCTGTGATATTGCGGCAGGTTTCTATATCGTTCGGCATCGTGCATAAAATACTTACGTCAAGGCCCACCGCTTTACAGTTAAACAGCTCTATATTCTCAAAATTAACGCTGCCGTTAATGATCTGGCCTGTCATCAGACTGAGGTTGGCCATCCAGAAACCCGAACCGCCGTCGTCGGGTGCAAGATAGAAATCGCTATGGTACAGATGGATGTCTTTAAATAAAGCATCGTCATACACCCAGCAAATCAGGCCGGACATGAACTCATATCCGTCCAGCTTGCTGTTTTGCATAAACAGGCCCGTCACCGAAGCCGTCATCGCATTAATGGCAAGCATCGCATGCCCCTCGGATAAGTGGCAGTTCGATATTCTGACGTTTTTAACGGTCAGGCTGTCGGCAGATTGGGTAAAAAGACAGTGCAGCAGCCCGGAATCCACATTCTCAAATGTGAGTGCCTCTACAGTCAGGTTTTCACACCTTATGCCGAACAGAGATTGCGCTTGATTAAACCGATGCGTGCCGGTCGGGTCTTCGGATTTTTCATCCGGTATGTCATACCAATAGGTCGAGACATCATCACCCGTAACGTCTAGAATACTTGTGATGTTTAAAAACCCGACACGGTCAAAAGCAAAGCCGGGTCTGATTTTTCGATATTGCAAATCGTCCTTTGAAAAAAACTCATCGAATGCCATGTCCGTATATTTGCTTTTAATGATTCCGTTAAAAGCATTGTACAACGGAACGAAGGTTTTACCCTTAAAATCCAAAGTTTTTTCAATCGTCACGGTTAAATAGTCTGCATACGCAACCGAACCGTCGTTGAAGGAGCGCGCAAAGTCGTTCCATTTTTCCGGTGTTGCGATCGTAATTTCACTGACGGGTTCAGCGGCGGGTATCGGCTCGGTCGGCGCCTCGGTGCGTATTACCTCTCCGGTCGTGATTGGGCTTATTGCGGTTATTAATGCTTCCTCGTCCGTCTGTAATGATTCAAGCGGCAGAGAGGTGTTTTTTTCGCAGGAGCAGAAGAAAAGCAGCATTACAACACAGATCACTATTCTCTTCAGGCTTGACATATAAACCTCCGTTCTGCCGCAAAGCGGCGGCACAAATAGTCAGGAAAAATCGATGATATAAACGCAATGCAAGCATGGCGTCTGCGATACAAGTATCACGCTTGCAAATGGCCGCCGCCATATTTGGCGGCCAATCGATTTCTTCCGTGCGTGAAAGCATTTTCACGCTAGCCTCCCAGGCACCGGCATCTGATCCCCTCTCATGGGGATAATCCGTCATAGCGGTGTTTTTTTACATAATAGACCTCAAAATGTTCCACATTGTTCCACAAGCCTGAAAAGCGATGACGGAGGGTACAAGGAAAACAAAAAAACCTGATGTTCCCCGGTATACAGTATAGCGGTCACGCCTTGTCCTGTATGGAAAACGGTGCCGCCGAATATACAAAGCAGCACCGTCATCTTAGCGGTATGAAACGATAGTCATTTAAAAGCGCTTGTGCGCCCGCGCGGTTAGGAACTTATCCCTTTCTGTTTTCCATATCGCGCAGCTCTTGAATCTGCAGGTCAAGCTTTAACCGTACCGCTTTGTCTGAAGCGGTATTCCCGCGGTGTCTTTCTTTTTTCGCTTCCAGCTCTAAAATCTGCTCGGTTATCGTTTTTGTCGTATGGTTTGGAACCGGCATATGATCACTCCTGTTTTCTGATGACCTTATTTTTTCAGTTAAACCGTTATACTATACAACCCGTCTGATGTTTATTCAAAAGATCCGCTACTGCGTTTTTTTCTCATGGTGACGGATTGGAAATCGTATGTTCCGCCGATTGAATACTGCCTGAATGCCAGAATATCAAAAATATCGGCCAGAAGACCTTTCAGGCTGCTTTCGGAATAAAAGGAGAAAAAGCGCGGCATATCGCAAATAGCCAAATCGGTTTTTTCCCTCTCGATGTCCGCTCCGCCATAGACGCCCATGAAGAACAGGCCGCCGTCCGACAGCACCGCGTTTATGCCGCATAAAACCTTGTGCAGATCAGGCTTCGGCACATGCAGAAGACAGTTCATCGCCCAGATGCAATGATATGTTCTCCCGAGATTCGCGATATCGTAAAAATCCATCACGCTTGCGTTTATGGATTTTTCCCGGCAGATTCTGACCATTTCGCCGGAAAAGTTGATTGCGGTTACGTTAAAGCCGCGCTGCATAAAATAAAGACTATCCTGCCCTGTTCCCGCTCCAATTTCAAGCAGATCCGCCTTAGATTCATTTTTGGCGCGTGCGCAGAAGAATTCCCGCTCCTTCTTCTTCCAGTCTTGTTTTCCGCCTTTGTTCCGCAGCTCCGCTTCCTTGTCATAGTACGCGCGCAGGTTTAACTTGATTTTATCCGTGTCCATGTCCTATCCTCTTTCCATGGATTTTGTGAGGTTTATTCCCCGGGATCAGGATTATATTCCGCTGTGACCGAACCGAGCATTTTAATCTCCTCGGCGCTCTTTGTCAGCGCTTCCTGCCCGCTTGATGCTTCAAAGCTGTACTCGGCCTCCGCCTCGGTCACAACCGGATCGCTGCCGGGGGTTATGGTTCCCAGATACCGTACATGGTTTTTCCACCTCAGGCTTCCCTCGACGACATACCGGTAAACGGTCCCTAAAGCTACAGGATCTCCGTCTTCATCGGTCAGGTCCCAGAAATACTCTAAGCGTCCCGATCCCGGGGTCGCGCTTGTTATGGCGTCGACTTGATCCTCACTGCGATTTTCAAGGTCGAATTTTGCGACCCACATGGGTATGGACTCCGGCCTGTCTAAATAACCGCCCTTCGCCGTATAAAACGTGGCATACAACGTTTTCACATGATTTCCGTTTATGTCTTCAATCCAGACGGCAAACTGGTTACTTGCGAATCCGAATTGCTTTTGGTAATTGAAGCTGATCACAACTTCACTTTGCTTTAACCCTTCATCCGCCGATTCAGTTTCTTTATCGTTTGTTCTCGCCGTACATCCGGTAAGCAGAAAAACCGCGCACACCGACGCAAAAAGCGCCAAAAAAAGACGCACGCTTTGTTTTAGTTTCATAACCCATCCTCCATTGCAGCACAAGTTATGATGTTTTCGTTGTTTGCCGGTATAATTTTACTGCCCGGCGACAGCACCAAAAACGCACCGGGGTCCCAGTCACCGTTGAGCAGCCTGAAGATCAGATTCGTATCGCCGCCGATTTCCTCGAATTCCCATTGCTGTGCCGCTGCCATGCCTTTTGCCTGTTCCCTGAAATAAGCCGTATCACCGACCTGATTGTTGATGAACGCCAGTTTTTTGTAATGAACCAGCCAGTTTCCGAAGAACTCCATCAGATATTCGGCATTTTCCTCCCCGTAAAGCTCCGCGTACTCCTCGTATGTTTTATCCATGCCGAGTTGACCGGGTACGCTGTCTTCGGCTTTATCCGGTTGTGTGTTTCGTTCAATCCAGCCCGATGACAGGAAAAATGTCCCCGGATTCTTGAAAAAATAGTCCGCATATTTTTCCTTTGAGCCCAAAAGCAGCGAAATACAGTCATGCGCTCTTGGAACGACAACCGGAAGCCGGGCATGGATATTGCGGATGCCGTTGTTGCATAAACCGTAACACAATAAAATCGCATCATATTTTTCGGTTTCGACCTTGTCGATTTCCTGTTGAAGCGCTTTGTACATTCTTTTCTCGCCGATGTCGTGCAGTCCTTTTTCCATAAAAGAAATATCGATAATATTACCGCATTGCGCTGCACAAAGACAGATCTCGCGAAATAAAACCTCACAGGCTATGACCATGTACTTTTTGGGGGACGCCATAACGGTTCCTCCTCTTTTATGGTATAATGTCTTTAACAGACAATCCTATTTCCCTTTTTACAAGATACCTGAACCTTTTAAACCGCATCTTACGAAATCTTTATGAGTATACCACAAAAATGCGCCGGAGAGAAGAAATAAATGGAAAACAAGCGAAGGGGATATTGAGAGATGACACAGGTTGTTGCGGCGCTGATCAGAGATCATGACAAATTTATGATCTGTCAGCGTCCGAACAATAAGGCCCGCCCGCTGCAATGGGAATTTGTCGGCGGTAAGGTCGAACCCGGTGAAACAAAAGAACAGGCGCTCATCCGGGAGTGCCGGGAAGAACTCGGGATAATGCTTCGTGTTAACGATGTATTTCTGGATGTTACGCATGAATACCCGGATATGACGGTTCACCTGACGCTGTTCAACGCCGAAATCATTGAGGGGGTACCAAAAAGGCTGGAGCATAACGACATCCGCTGGATAACCGCAGATGAAATTCCGCAATATGATTTTTGCCCGGCGGACAGGGGGATTCTCAAGAAACTGATTGCACAATCGAAAAATAAAAAATCTCCGGATTAACGTTTTAGTTTTTTTCTAAACAGCAGATAGGGTTTACTTAATTTCGCAACCGGCACTTGACATGACCGGTAAAAACACCTAATATTAAGCAAATAGCCTGAACACCGGAGGATATATGCTTTTAGTCCGTTCTATTCATCATCATTTGTCGCCATAAGTCCGTTGATATCGTCATGGGCTTATGGCAATCCGCAATGCCCGAATGACGGATGATGGATAGAGGATTTCCAACCTTTCTTATCAGAAGCCATCGGGCATACGCCGGATGACTTTTTTGTAAGGAAGGTTTTTTATGATTAATATCAGTGCGTTCAGCTTTGACAATTCCAGATTCCTGAATATCCTAAACAGGCAAAGCGGCATTCCCCATGACATTGAAAAAGTTGTAACCGATATCATAGAGGATGTGCGCGTAAACGGCGACGAGGCCCTCAACCGGTACATGCTGCAGTTTGACCAAATTGATCTGACGAAAATCGATATTCAGGTAAGCAGAGAAGAGATTGAAAATGCGAGACAAAACATACCACCGGCGCTTCGTGAGGCAATTGCAAAAGCCTGTGACAACATTAAAGCGTTTCATCAGCCGCAATTACCGGAAAACTGTACCGTTTTCGGCGATAACGAAGTCGTTCTGGAAAGGCGATACAGGCCTTTAAACAGGGTTGCCGTGACGGTTCCGGGCGAAAATGCGCCTTTGTTGTCAACTTTATATATGAATTTGATCCCGGCGCTCGTCGCAGGCGTTCCAGATATCTGCATCATCACCAAACCGAAAAACGGGAAAATCCATGATGCGCTCTTGTTTACGGCGGATCTGTTGAACATCTCGACTATCTACAAAATATCAGGCGCTCAAGGCATTGCAGCGATGGCTTACGGCACGAAGCGGATAAAAAAAGCCGATGCGATCGTCGGTCCGGGAAACATTTATACACAGGCGGCAAAAAAGCGCTTAACCGGAACGGTGAAAATCGATTCTCTGGCCGGCCCGTCCGAAATCGTCATTATAGCGGACGAGATGGCCACTGCTGCGTTTGCCGCAGCCGATTTGCTATCACAGGCCGAGCATGGTACGGGTTTTGAAGCAAGTACAGCTTTTTGCCTTAGCTTTCCTCAGGCGGAACAGATTAAAGCCGAGGTTATAAGGCTCGCGGAGGAAAATAACCTTGACAGCGTAATCCCGGCGCTCGGAAATTACGGTGATATCTTTGTGGTCGAGGATCTGGAAACTGCCGTGAAAGCCGCAAACCTGATTGCACCTGAGCATGTTGAATTGCTGGTCAAGGACCCCGAAACGCTGGTAAGCGCACTGACAAACGCCGGAGCTGTCTTTGTGGGTGATCACAGTCCGGAATCTGTCGGCGATTATTTATGCGGCACCAACCACATTTTACCCACCTGCGGAACAGCTCGCTTTAGCTCCGGTTTGAATGTGATGGATTTTCTGCGAAGCTACAGTGTGATCCGCTATACCGAACAGGCGCTTCGCGTAAACGCCGAACGGATTAAAACGCTGGCTGATGCTGAGGGTATGAAAGCCCACGCGCTTGCTGTTGATGTCCGGTTGAGACATGAACAAAAGTAACCATAAATCATTTGCTCCGGTTTAAGCACATCGCCTGTTGTTTTGCTTTGTCAGACATTTGAACGGTTAATTTTGAAAGGCTGCGGTAAAATGCATTTTATGCACTTCGCCGCAGCCTCTTTCTTATAAAATCACAATTGTCATTCCGTTGTTGTGCTGTTCAAGGTCCGGGTCCCGCCTGAGTTCCTCACAGAATCGAAACGCTTCCCTCGTCGAGGGATCAAAAATCGAAAATCTGTCACCCGGAATGTAGTCGCGGATATAACCCTTGCGTTTTTGGTCCTCTAAATACTTATGCGCTTCTGAACGTATTTTTCCGCCCTTTCCGGAGGATCCGTATCCGTGGATAAACTTAATCGCCGAAGCGCCGAGCGTTTTCCCGTTACGAATGTTGAACGTGATCCTTTTAATCGCGTCACCGGCAGCGGGCATATCGTATTTGATATTTACTTCCTTTAAATACCCCGGCATCTGCTTACCCCCCCGTCCCGACGCTTCAAGACTACCGTCATCCGATAAACTCCTGCGTCCAGTAGTTTCCGTCGGAGATATACCCTACCCCGATCTGCGTAAAGTTTTCGTTGAGTATATTTTCCCGATGCCCTTCCGAATCTACCCACGCCGCGACAACATCCTCAGGCGAAGCATAACCCATCGCAATGTTTTCTCCGGCATATCTGTAGCTGATGCCGTAGGATTCCATCATAGCAAAGGGCGAACCGTATGTGGGGCTTGTATGGGAAAAATAGCAGTTCTCCAGCATATCCTTGGATTTTAGTCTCGCCAGATCGGATAGCTCTTTATTAAAGCACAGCGCTTCAAGCCCGTATTGCGCCCGATATGCGTTGACGAGTTTGACAACCTGCTCTTCATACGAGGTGTTGTCCACCTCTTCGGATGGCGGTGTCGGTTCGAGCGTCGGTTCAGGCATTGTCTCGGGTGTCGGTTCGGGGGTCGGTTCGGGCGTTGGTTCGGGCGTCG
>LSQX01313491.1_pt1 | contig 34771 bp, 28 predicted proteins | sample 654561 | NCBI WGS metagenome assembly LSQX01 (sample SAMN04489861, study PRJNA283612) | anaerobic digester metagenome | isolation source: 4 biogas reactors fed with cattle manure at either 37C or 55C with and... | place: Denmark: Kongens Lyngby | collected 2014 | reverse complement strand
TATAAGGGACAGTATGGCAACAAAGCATGACATAGTAAGGCTTGAAAACAAAATGGATACAAACCATAAGGCCCTATTCGACGGGTATAAATTGACCTATGAAAAGGTATGCTCTCTTGAAAAAAAGGTGGATGGAATCGACAAAAAGGTGGAAAGCCATGACGTTGAAATAAGAGTTATAAGAGGGGCAGAATAAATTTAAGGAAAGGGGACACACCTCTGCTTACGCGGGTATTCCTTGCCGAGGTATGTCCCCATTATTCTAATTCCTACAATATTATACTATTGACAGGGACAGGCGGGTGGGCATATAATTAGCATTGACCGACCGGCCGGTCGGTTGAAGTTGAGCAGAACAATATGGAGGGATTTTTGTGGCACGTATAAAGAAAAAATACATAATAACCGTAGCGGTAATGGTAGTGGCACTCATCGTCGCATTATCTTTTTTGCTAAGGCCCGAGGCCGTTGATACCGGCGCTGTGGAAGGAGAAAACGGGACGCCGGTGGAGACGGTGATAGCCGGGAAGGGGGATATTGCATCGGTATCGGTTGTCTCGGGGAAACTGAAGGCCCTGCATGAGGTGAACGTTGTTGCCAAGGTGACCGGCAACGTGAAGGAGATAACCTCGCAGGTGGGACAGTCCATAAACAAGGGAGATACCATATTCGTAATAGACGATACCGATATAAAGGCGCAGCTTGACCAGGCCCAGGCGGCCCTTTCGATGGCGGAGGCCAACTACCGCCAGAACAGGGAGCGGTTTGAAAACGCTAAAAAAGACCTGGAGCGGGGTGAGTTGCTTTTTGAGCAGGGGGCCATATCCGAGCAGGCCCTGGAGCAGATGAGGGCGGCAGCGTCGGATGCAGGGCTCCAGGTGCTGGAGGCGCAGCTTGCCCAGGCGAAGGCTTCCTATGATATGATGCTTAAACAGTATAAGGAATGCTGGGTTACTTCGCCCATTGACGGCATGGTTGCCTATATAAACGTAGGCGTTGGAGAGATGGTATCACCGGGTGCACCGGTGGCGATGGTGGTTGACATGTCGGCGGTTGTGCTTGAAGGCTCCATAGGCGAGAGCCTCATAAACCATGTGGAAAAGCAGGAGGACATTGAAATAAGGATACCCTCGGCGGGGGAAAAGCCCTTCAATGGAACCATAAAGGAGATAAGCCCTGCAGCGGACCAAAGGACCGGGTTGTTCGGGCTTAAGGTTTTAATAGACAACCCCGACGGTGCGATAAAGCCCGGGATGTTTGCCGAAGCGGACCTTGTTAAGGATTCTAGGCAGGATGTGGTATACATTCCGTCGTCGGCGGTCCTTTCCAAAAACGGCGACAGGTTCGTGTATATAGTGGAAGGCGGCAAGGCGGTGTACCGGGAGGTAGCTACCGGCATTGGCGGTGACGGCACCATTGAAATAATAAGCGGCGTAAAAGAGGGAGAAGAGGTAATAGTAAGGGGCCAGAACTATCTAAATGACGGCGATACCGTACGCGTTGTTAGGGGTGACGGTCAATGAAATTATCCGGGATTGCAATAAGAAGACCTGTTACCACCACCATGTGCGTGCTGATAGTGATACTTTTGGGCGTTGTATCCTTCGGGGGCTTAGGCCTTGACCTTTTACCGGATATAAATTTTCCTATGGCCATTGTTTCGGTGAGCTACTCCGGGGCCGGGCCTATGGAGGTGGAGTCGCTGGTTACAAGGCCGCTGGAATCGGTCCTTGGAACCGTGGCCAATATAAAGTCCATATCCTCGGTCTCGGCGGAGGGCAACGCCACGGTATTGGTGGAGTTCGCCAGCGGTACCGATATGGACTTTGCCACCCTTGATATGAGGGAAAAGGTGGATATGATAAGGGGCATGCTGCCGGAAGGCACCGGTGCGCCAATGATTTTAAAGATGGACCCGAACATGATACCGATAATAGAGATGGCCATATCTAGCGATGGGGACATAGCAAGCCTCACCACCCTTGTGGACGACAGCATAGTACCCCGGATAGAGCGGCTGGAGGGCGTAGCCGTTGTGGATGTATACGGCGGCAGGGAAAGAGAGGTAAGAATAGAGGTATACCCCGAGAGGCTTAAGGGCTATGGACTGTCGCTTATGCATATAGTCCAGTCGCTCCGGGCCGAGAACCTAAACCTTCCCGGCGGCAGTGTGGACGACGGGAACAAGAGGTATATATTAAGGACCACCGGCGAGTTCCAGAGTGTTGAGGAGATAGGCGAAATACCGATAGCTCTTCCCGCCGGTGGCGTGATAAAACTCCAGGACATCGCGGATATTCAGGATACTTTTAAGGAAGCGTCCACCGTTATGACCGCCAACGGTAAGCACTCGATAGACCTTAGCGTCAGAAAGGAAAGCACCGCCAACTCGGTGCAGGTGGCGCGCAGGATAAACGCCGAGTTGGAAAGAATAGAACAGGATTATAAAGGTATCGAAATAAAAACCATTGTGGATACCTCTACTTTTATACAAAAGACCATAGACAACGTAACCGGCATGGCGGTATCGGGAGGACTGCTTGCTATAGGCGTGTTGTACCTGTTTTTGAGGAACTTCAGGACAACGCTGATAATCGGCGTGGCGATACCCATATCCATAATAGCCACCTTTACGCTTATATACTTTAACGGGCTTACGCTCAACATGGTCTCTCTTGGCGGCCTTGCGCTGGGTGTGGGCATGCTGGTGGACAACTCCATAGTGGTGCTGGAGAATATATTCCGGTACCGGCAGGAGGGCCACAACAGGATTGACGCCGCCCGGGAGGGCAGCGACGAGATATCCATGGCGGTTGTAGCATCCACGCTGACCACGGTGGCGGTTTTTGTACCGGTGGTGTTTGTGGAGGGAATCGCCGCCGAGGTTTTCAGGGAGATGGCACTTACCGTTTCCTTTTCACTTATGGCGTCCCTTGTGGTGGCACTGACACTTGTGCCCATGCTCTCGTCCAAGTACCTCCGGGTATCAAACAACGGAGAGAAAAGGCTAAAGATAAAATTTGTGTCCAGTGCCCTGGACCTGTGGAACAAAGGTTTTGACAAACTGGATAGGTTATACAGGAGGGTGCTGGCCTGGGCCCTGAGGCATAGAAAGATTGCCATTATAGGGATGGTGGTGCTGTTCGTGGTATCCCTCCTTTCGGCAGCACTTGTGGGAGCAGAGTTTTTCCCCAGCATGGACCAGGGGTATATAACGGTGAGTATAAGTCTTCCCAGAGGCACGGTGCTGGAGGAGACCGGCAGGATAGCCTACCGCATAGAGGATATGGTTGCTTCCATCCCCGAGATGGAGGACGTATTCGTTGTGCTGGGCTCGGGTGGCGGCATGGGCGGTAGCGATACCTCATCGGCAATAATATACGGAAAACTGGTTGACATGGGCGAGAGGAGTAGGAGCTCCTTTGAGGTTGCGGATAGCTTAAGGCAGCGGGTAGCAGACATCGCCGGAGCCGAAATAAACGTTTCGTCCATGGCCATGGGCGGTTTCGCTGCCGGTGGATCGCCGGTTAACATACAGATAAAGGGAGATGACCTGACAGAACTTTCGGTTATCGCCGAAGACGTGAAAGGAATAGTTGCGAGGGTTGAGGGCACAAGGGAGACAGCTTCCTCGCTGGACGAAGGCAAGCCGGAGGCAAGGGTTATTGTGGATCGTAAGAGGGCTTCTATATACGGCCTCAACGTATCTGCCATCGCCTCCACTGTACAGGGGTCGGTGGACGGCCAGGTTGCAACCAGGTACAGGATGGGTGGAGAGGAGATTGACATAAGAGTTGCTTTAAGGGAGGACAGCGCGGGCGACCTGCACAACCTGGGGAATATTATAATACCTTCCCCGGCGGGTTTCCAGGTGCCCCTTGAAGAGGTGGCGGATGTGACTATAGGGGAGGGCCCCAGCAGCATAAACCGTGCTGATCAGGCAAGGGTGGTGACTGTCAGCTCGGAGGTATTCGGCAGGGATTTAAGCAGCGTTATGAAGGATATAAGAGCAGGAATTGACCGGTACCCGCTACCGGAGGGCTATACGATCGAATACGGCGGTGAGAACCAGGAGATGGTGGATGCCTTTACCAGCCTTGCAAAGGCCCTTGTGATGGCTATAATACTGGTTTACATGATAATGGCTTCACAGTTTGAATCCCTTGTCTATCCTTTTATAATAATGTTTTCGGTACCCTTTGCTCTGACCGGTGCCGTCGGCGGGCTGGTGCTGACCGGACGCTCGCTCAACGTGGCTTCCTTCCTGGGTATTATAATGCTGACGGGTATAGTAGTAAACAATGCGATTGTACTGGTTGACTATATAAATACTTTGCGGTCAAGGGGCACAGAGCGGAATGAGGCTATCCTAAAGGCCGGGCCGGTAAGGCTGCGTCCCATACTGATGACCACCCTGACCACCATACTGGGGCTAATTCCGATGGCCCTTGGCATTGGGGAAGGGGCCGAGCTTCAGGCTCCGCTAGCCACCGCCGTTATCTGTGGGCTGCTGTTTTCCACTGTGCTGACGCTGGTTGTTATACCGGTAATGTATACCATAGTGGATGACATAGGCATCAGGCTTCGTCGCAAGTTTAAGACCAAGGGGACGGTTGTTGTGGACTCGTAGGGTGCAAAGGGGATAGAGTTGTCGTAATAAGTGCGGCAGTTGTCATGCTGAAGTGTGGCTTCATGAAAACTCGCTTATGCGAAAATGCTACTTAAGGAGTGGGGACACACCGTATTGGGGTGTGAGAGGTGGGAGGTTCGATGTGGGATTTCAGCATTACTCCGAAGGATTGTCCTAACTCCCACTTCCCGCTTCCAACTTCCCACTTCCTACTTCCCACTTCCCATATGAATGTCCCCTATTGATATTTTTGAAGAATCTGACTATGTCATTCTGAACGAAGTGAAGAATCTTATGTTCTCAATAACTTAAAGATCCTTCGCTACCGCTCAGGATGACAAAAAGGCTACTCAGGATGATGCCTGCCAACTACGAGCTACCAACTACGAACTGATAAGGAGGTTAACTATAATGAAAAAGAAATTACTTGCAGTGGTTTTATGTGTTGTTACCGCCTGTGCTCTCTTTGTGTCTGCCGGGGCCGATGAGGCAAAAGATACTGTGACTTTTTCGCTGCAGCAAGCGGTGGACTATGCGCTGGAGAACAGTGCTGCAATAAAATTAAGCTATACAGCGGTGGATAAGGCGGAAGTTGGCTACCGGGAGGCCAAGAGTGCCTACGACAAGGCGGATGATGCGGGAGGGTTATCCAGGGAAGAGAGGATGCTCATGAGTTCTCAGATGCTATTTGAAAACTACAAGCTGACCGAAGGGTTCTATAAAGAGATGGCGGACATGGGCAGAACCCTGGCGAAAAAGGGCCGGGAACAGACAATAGAAACCGTAAAAATGGCGGTTCAAAACGCCTACTTCAACCTGCTGTTTGTGAAGGAGAAGGCACAGATACAAAAGAGCATACTGGATTCCGCTAAGAAGGATATGGACATAGCCAATAAAAAGTACGAACTGGGTATGGTGTCCCAGGTGGACGTGCTTTCCTCCGAGGCAGCCCTCGAGAGCGCAAAGCTTGGTTACAATACTGCGCTTAGGGATTTGGAATACCAGGTTATGTCTTTCAACAAAACCCTGGGTCTGCCTCTTAAGACCGAGGTAACCCTCACCGACAGCCTGGCCTTTGAAGAACCGCCAGAGGCGGACCTCGAAGAAAGAGTTACCCTTGCTCTCCAGAACAGGTACGAAGTGATTGCGGCGAAGGAACAGTACAGGGTGAATGAGTTAAACCACAAGCTCACGCTGGGCTGGTACCCTGAGAACACCTTCGCCACAAGGCAGGCGCGGTACGATATGGAAAACAGCCACCACAAGCTGGTAAGCGCCGAGCAGGACGTGGAACTATCGGTTCGAAAAGCTTATATGGACATGCAAAGTGCCTACGAAAGCATCAGAGTGCTGGGCAAAAACGTGGAAAGGCTGGAGAAGGCATACGATATTGCAAGGCTTCGATATGACACCGGAATGGCCACCAGCCAGGAAGTGGTGAACGCCCTTAACGCGTTAAACGACATAAAGCTGCAGCGCCTGCAGGCTATACACGGGTACAACCTGGCGAAGATACAGTTTGAGGCCTCAAGCGGTATTGGCGTAGCCGCGCCCGGCGGTTTTTAACGAAAGAGGTGCGGAAAAGTATTAAAGCGAAACGGGATAATGAACGCATGGCGGAATGGAGGGCATGATGTAATGTCAGGGGTTACAAGAAGAGAGCAGATACTGGCGGCGGCAGCTGAGGTATTTAGCGAAACCGGCTACCACGGTGCCAGGATCGAGGATATAGCAGTAAATGCCGGTATAGGCAAGGGTACGGTGTACGAGTATTTTACCAGCAAAAGGGAGCTTTTTGAGGAATCAATATTCTTTGTGCTGGAAAAGTACCTTTACGAAACCATGGAAGGCGTAAATTCGATACCCGACCCCATCGGCAAGCTGAAAGGCGTTATAAGCCTGCAGACCTCGCTGATGGACAGGAAAGGGAACATTGCCACCCTTTTTATGAAAAACTCCGGGGACATCCACCGGGAGATGTTGGACCGGCTTATTGACTTCCGGGAAAGGGTGCTGGACTTTATGGCCGGTATAATTGCCGGGGGGATTCAAAAGGGTATCTTCCGTCCGATGGACCCCCGCCTAGCGGCCATCCTGTTTATGGGGGTGCTACAGGAGGCGGAAACAATCCGTTGCAGCGGCTCCAGGATAAGCGATAAAACCATTGATACCATATTGGATTACATGATAAAAGGTATAGGAAAAATTAGAAATGGGGGCACACCATGTAGTAGTGGCTAGGGATTAATTGAACCATACGGCGGGGCGGTAAATGCTCCGCTTTTTTATATTGTAAACCCAAAGGATTCCCCGGAGAAATGTCGAAGAATAAAAGGAAAGGATTGGAACATGGCAAATACTGTCTGAAAAGAGAGGAGTGGGAAAGGGTTCTATGCGTAGCTTTAGAAGTAAAATAACCATAAGCTTCATTGTTGTAGTGCTACTGGTATCTTTGACCTTCGGGGCAATATCTGTAAGGAACATGAAGATTGAGGTGGAGGGCCTGGCGACCAAGAAGCTCAATGCGGATGTTTCGCTTATCAATTACATGTTTGAATTCCAGTATTCGGGCTACTGGCAGATAAATAAAAGCGTTGGTGACGGTGTACTTCACAAAGGCTACTATAATATGTACAACAATTCGCATCTTATAGACACTATAAGCGGACTGGTGGAGGGCACCATGGTGTCCATTTACCAGTATGACAGCATAATAGCTACCAATATTACCGACAGCACGGGCAAAAGAATTATGGGCTCGGTATTGGATGACCAGGAGATCCTAGGCACGGTGCTGGAGGAGGGGCAGATGTTTTCGGGCAATTCGTACATAGGAGACGAAGAATACCTTTGCAATTATCTTCCTCTTAAGGACCAGTACGATCAAACGGTGGGCATGCTGTTTATAGGAATTCCCACACGGGATTACACCCAGTCCATAAGCAACTTTTTGTTCAACCTGTGCCTGTGGGGCTTAGGCGCAGTGGCTGTTGCAATGTTTATTGCATATATCCTTTCGGGGTCCATCGTGGGTCCTGTGCGGAAGATTATTGGCGCCGTGGATACGGCGGCTACCGGCGACCTTACGACCAGGGCGGACATTGGCTCCTCCGACGAGCTGGGCAAGCTAGCCCAGGACTTTAACGATATGCTGGAGGCGCTTAACAGGTTTATGAGGGGGGTACAGGAGGCGGTTTTGAAGATTTCCGACTATTCCGAAGGCCTTGCCACCGCAGCCCAGGAGACATCGGCGTCATCTCAGCAGATGGCCACCAGCGTCCAGGAGATGGCACAAAAGACCTCGCTTCAGTTTGAAAGGACGGTCCGGGGCAAGGAGCTGACCGAGGATATTTCCATAAGGATAAAGGAGGCCGCCGACCAGATGGAGGCCATACTGGACAGTTCCCGGGAGATTAAGGCCAGTACCGATAAGGGCATAAGCATAGTGGAGCAACTTAAAGATAGAAACGAGGACAGCAACAGGGCCAACAGCGAGATAAAGCAGGTGTTTGTGACGCTGGAGGACAGCACTAAGAGCATTGACGGCATAATAGGCGATATTGACGAGATTGCGGCACAGACAAACCTCCTGGCCCTTAACGCTGCCATAGAAGCGGCCAGGGCGGGCGAAGCCGGTCGTGGGTTTGCCGTTGTGGCGGAGGAGGTACGGAAGCTTGCCGATGACAGCCTCAGGGCCACGTCCCAGGTTAAGGAGATTGTGACCAATATAAGGGCAAACATGGACAGCGCCCAGCAGGCGGTGGATACCGGCCAGGAGGTCGCAAGGCAGCAAAGCAGTGCCGTATTAGAAACGGCGGAGTTTTTCAAAAATATTGCCAATGCCGTGGACGGCGTGGTGGAAAGAATAGGGGAAATATCAGAAAGCTCTCGCAATATTAATGTGAGTAAGGAGGACCTTCTGGAACAGATCAACGAGGTATCGGTGCTGGCCGACGAACTGGCTTCCTCGGCGGAGCAGATTGCATCGGTTACCGAGCAGCAGGCGGCGGCGTCCCAGCAACTGGCGGACACCTCCAGTCAGATGGAAAGCCTCATGACCGAGCTGGAAGGAGCCCTTGAAAAATATAAGTTGACTAGTTCGTAGTTGGTAGTTGGTAGGCGTCAGAGATAAATCTGCGGGTAACGGTCACAAATCACGCAGGATAGGTGCTGGATAGATTTTAGCGCAGAACTTATTAAGGAAAGGGGACACGCCTCTGCTTACGCGGGTATTTCTTGCTGAGGTATGTCCCCATTAGAATTCCACCCACTTCTCAATGCGGTATGTCCCCATTTGGAATTCAGATCACAGGGGGCGGTTTAGCCGCTTTTTTTATTTGTATGAAATTACCAACAAAGATACCCCCGGATAATGGAAAAGGGATTCGAATATATATATCAAAACGGGCCATACATAACAGAAAACTTATAAGGAGGAGTGCATATGAAACGACTAATAGCGCTGACACTGGTTATTGTAATGGTACTGGGGGTATCGGTGACGGGTTATGCCGCGCCCAACTGGAAGCAGGGGGGAGGCCTTCCGCCCGGGATACAAAAGAAGGTTACGCTATCCATGTTTACAAATCTTCGGGACCTCGATATTGTTCCCTGGGCAAAGAATGCAATGGAAAAGATGTCGGTAAAGGGTCTTATCAAGGGCTACGGGGACAACACATTCAAGCCCAATGCTTCGGTATCACAGCTTGAGGCGGTGGTAATGGCCTTAAGGGTTTTGGGCTGGGAAGAGGATGCCCGTAGCAGCAAATATGCCAGCAAACTGGTATCCAAGTACAAAGGTGGCAGACTGGACCCCTGGGCCTACGGCTATGTAAACGTTGCCTATGAAAAGGGAATACTGGATGAAGTGGACATTATGTACTTTAATCCCAACTCCGCGGCCAAGCGCTGGGAGGTGGCCAAGTATTTCGTAAGGGCCTTGGGCAAGGAAGATATAGCCGAAGACCACATGAGGGACAAATTGGACTTTAAAGACTATAGTGCAATACCAGTGGGGGCTGTGGGGTATATATACGTAATGAACGACCTGGGGCTCATGGTAGGAAACGCCAATGGTACTTTCAACCCTAACGGGGCTGTATCCAGGGCAGAAATGGCTGTCCTTCTGGAGCGCATAGACAACAAGGTGGACAGGGATACCGACGGAAACGAGATATACGGCAGGGTAGCTGACATTGACTCCAGAAACTATGAATTAAAGCTTGATGTGGACGGCAGCCAGAAGTGGTACGAGGGTATCGAAGGAATAGCCGTGTACAAAGACGGGGAGTATTACGACTTTGGTAGCCTCAAAAGGGGAGATTACGTGGAAATTCTCCTTAACAGCAGCGGCAAGGTTATATTCATAGAGCTTAAGGATGAAAAAGAAGATAAAATCATCTCCGACTTCCGCGGAGAGGTAAGTAATGTGAATGCAAGGAACAGAGAGATTACGATAAAATCCGGAACAGCGGTGTTTACATTCAGCGTCAAATCCGATGCCGATATCCGGTTAAACGGCAAGGATGCGAAACTTAGCGACATAAAAGCAGGTGACTATGTTAGGCTTAAGGTGGACGACAGGAACAGGGTTATAAGGCTGTCTGCCGAGGGTGACCACCAACCGGACGACGGGAAAGTTGAAGCTGAGGGAACCATACATTCCGTCACCAACACCAGAAGAGCGAAGGAAATCACCGTCAAGCTGGAAAACGGAAAGCTGCAGACCTATGATGTGGTTTCAGAAACCAAGATAACCCTTGACGGCAAAAGAGCGGCCCTCGAAGACCTCGAAAACGGCATGGAAGTGAAAGTCCTCGCAAAGGACGGTACCGCCCTGGGGATTGATGCGAAGCCTGTGGTCTATACACGCCAGGTAGAAGGGACCATATACAGGTTGAGGGACAATGAGATAAGGGTTAAGGTTGGCAACAACTATTACACATTTAATATAGATAAAGACACGCTGGTTTATATCGATGAGAAAAGGGCCGAAGTAGGCGATCTGATGGCGGATATGCCGGTTGTGGTAAGGTACGAGGGGGATAAAGCCCTTAGGATTGTTGCCGAGAGCCTGGAAGCGGAACTGGAGGGTGTAATAACCGGACTGTCTGCAAAGGACGATACCATAACGGTTAAGGTTGGCAACTCCTACAGGACCCTTAGTGTTAACAAGAACACCTCAGTAAGGGTAAACGGAAAAGCCGCCGGGTTTAATGAGCTGGCGGTGGGTATGAAGGTTACGGTAAGGTACAGGGCCGGGCTGGCGCTTAGAATAAATGCGGAAGACGTTGTGACCGAGGTGGAGGGGATAATAACCTCTGTAAACACTCGCAGGGATAATATCACCGTGGAAGTGGGACGCAGGACCTATACCTACTCGGTAGCGGATGCGGACATCTACGTGGAGGGCAAAAGAGCGGATATTGAAGACCTTGTGGTGGGCATGACTGTAAAGTTTGAAATTCTAAACGACGGCACCGTGGGCAAGGTAAACGCACAGCTTGAGAAAGCGGAAGGGGTTGTGGTGTCGCTGGATGCCGACAACATGCATATAACCCTGAGGCTTTATGACACCAACGTGACCTATGAACTGGACGAAGATGTAAGGGCAGAGGCCGACGGTCAAAGGATAAGGCTTGGCAGTATAAGAAGGGGAGACCGGGTGGTACTGGAATTCCAAGGCGGGCTGGTGGTCCTCATCAAAGCCAACTAACCTAGACACGGGGATAAACAAGGGGATAAACACGGGGACGGACACGGGGACGGTTTTCTTGTCTAACAAGACACGGGGACGGTTCTCCTGTCTTTTTTTGCTAAAAAACAACGCTTTTTTACTTGGATGGCTCCCGTGTTTTTTCAGGAACTTTTCCGGCGTTTCTTCTGTCTAAATATAAATAGTATTATATTTCTTTATCTGGCATTCTTAAGAAGCGAAACCCGAGGAACCCGTCTCTGTCATTCTGAGGACGAAGCCCAAAGAATCCGGCTTTGCCGTTCTGAACGTAGTGAAGAATCTTTGGAGGCAGCCATAAGATCCTTCGCTACAGCAAGGTCCTTCGTTTCACTCAGGAGGACATCCGTTATTGCTTGGGATGACACACTAAAAGATGTGTCGAAAAAAGCTTAAAATAATCACATTTAGCAGGAATTAGCCATTATGTAAAGAATATTATGAGTAAATGTAAAATGAAGAGAATCTTGATGGGGAGGATGAAAGATTTGACAAAGGGAAGGAGACTAAGGATTCTATCGGTGCTGCTGGCCGTGCTGGTGCTGGCCGCCGGCATGCCCTTGTTCGCAGGGGCAACAAGGGTGTTTACCGATGTGGGAGACGGCGAGTGGTATGACACCTATGTACTAAAGGCCTACGAGGCGGGGTTGATTACCGGATTTGAAGATGCCACCTTCAAACCCAACGATTCTATAAGCAAGGTGCAGGTAATAATCTGCCTTGCCAGGCTGGCGGGGTACGCAAAGGATGCCGCGGTGGATTCTTACATACAAAAGTACAGCGCGGTAATGAGCACAAATAAAATTCCTACATGGGCAAACGGATACATAGCCTTTGCGCTGGAGAAAGGGATTGTTACCCAAGAGGAGCTTGCCACCTTTATTAAAAGCGATGGCACAACCCAGAACAATGCCAAGAGGTCTGAGGTGGCGGTATACCTTGCCAAGGCCCTCGGATTTGAGCAGGAGGCAAAGTCCTACACCAACCTGGTACTTGGCTTTGTGGACAACGAGATAATATCCGACTGGCACAAGGGTTACATAAAGACTCTGCTGGATAGGAGTATCATGAAGGGGGATGCGACAAACAGGTTTAACCCCAACAACGAGATTACCCGTGCCGAGGTTGCAACCATGCTTTCCTCGTCCCTGGAGTATGCCGGAGGAGTGGATACCGGCACAACCAGCATAGAGGGGACGATACAGGAGGTAGTGTCCGGCACCGGCAGGACGGTTATCAAAATATCGGTTACCGGTGGGGGCATGGATATGTATGATGTTGCTTCCAATGCTACCGTGAGGCTAAACGGTATTACCTCTACCCTTTCCAGTATTGTCGCAGGACATACAGGGACCTTTGGAATAAAGGACGACAAAATTGTTTCGATAAACGTTACAAGCAGCTCGGCGGCAACGGAGGGAATAGTAAGGAGCGTATTTGACGGCAGTGATTACAGGAGCATCACCATAGAGAATGACGACGGCGACAGGACCACCTACAGGGTAACCTCAGGCACCACAATAAGGCTTGACGGGTCATTGGTGAGCCTTTCGCAGATAAGTACCGGGGACAGGGTTTCGGTTACCGCCAGCGGCACCGATGCCACCCGTATAGAGGCGGAAAGAAAAGTCAAAACGGTGCTGGGGATTTTCGACGGCCTGAAGACCGAAGATAAAGTGGTACTGATTCTCAAAAAGGGTACCCAGGAGATGGAATACCCCGTGGACGACGACGTGGAGGTTAGAAGGGATCGAAGGAAAAGGAGTATCGGGGACCTTCGTAAGGGTGATGAGATAGAAATAACCACCGAGTATGGTGTTGTGGTTAGTATCGAGGCGGAGAGCAAGGACAGGGACGTAGAGGGCACAATCTATTCCCTGCTTATAGCAAGACCCCATCAATTAACCATATTGAACGATGACGGAGAACAGGAGTCCTTCGTGGTACCCATTGATGTGGAAATAGAACTTGACGGCAAGCCCGCCAGCATTTATGACCTGCGGCTGGACTATTTTGTGGAGATTGAGGTGGAAAGCGACGAGGTGATAAGCATCGAGGCGGAATCGGTGGTATCCCAGAATGAGGTAATAGGTACCGTGGAGTACGTCAATACTAGCGTGAATGTTATTTCTGTAAAGGTCTATGATGCCTCCGCCAACGCCAACGTTACAAGGCAGGTAAATGTTAACGACGATACAAGGATTATAAACCAAAGCGGCACCAGGCGGTATATAAGGCACATTGAAGTGGGTGACCGGCTGGTGGTTGTGGGGCACTCGGAACTGGGAGTATTCATCGCCGATACCATTATGATTACCAACAGATAGGAACATGGGGACAGGTTCCCTGTTTGACCTGCGGGCCCAGCGGTGTATCCGCCGGTCCCGCTTTTATTATAGGCTTAGTATACAGGGGACGGTAACTGTTTATTGTCCTTTTTTTGTGGGCTAAAATATTGCGATTAAACGGAAGGAATCGAATACCCGGCGGAGAATACTATAGCAGCGGGGAGGTGTAGGGGTATGCTGATTAACAGGAAGGCCACTATGGCGGTAAGATGCCCCTGGTGCGGCAATATTCGGATAAACAAAGTAGACCCGTTTAGTATTTCCGGCGGCGACGGCATTACGGCGAAATGCATGTGCGGTCAAGACTTGTTTACCTTGAAAAAACGCCAGGCAGGAGGATACCAGCTAAATATTTCATGTATAGCTTGCGATTATGAGCATATCTATAGATTAGGGTATAGGGAATTGTGGAAGTCCGACCTTTTTATCCTCAATTGCCATTATACCAATATGGAAGTATGTTTCCTGGGCAGTGAAACCAATGTTAAGCAGGCTGTGGACAGATACGAAAGGGAAATGGAAGAGATAATAAAGGAGCTGGGGATTGAAGAATTCCTCGAGGATGAAGACCTGTGGAGCGATAGCTTCACCAGGTTTTTGGATAGCGTGGAAAAGGTTAATTATAATAAGGAATTGGGGAAGAATATAGTTGACCTGATAGCCAGAGGCCCAAAACATAGCAAATAGGAGGAGGGCTATGAAACTATTCATCGATACTGCAAACCTTGAGGAGATAAAAAAGGCTAATTCCATGGGCATAATCTGCGGCGTAACCACCAACCCTTCCCTGGTGGCGAAGGAAGGTGACGATTTCAAACAGAGGTTGAGGGATATTGCGTCGGTGGTAAACGGGCCCATAAGCGCAGAGGTGGTATCCCTCAAAGCACCGGAGATGGTGGAGGAGGGCTGCGAACTTGCTTCCTTACACGAAAACATTGTCATTAAAGTACCCATAAACCCTGAAGGGCTGGAGGCGACCAGCATCCTGGCATCTAAGGGCATAAGCGTGAATGCCACCCTTGTGTTTTCCGCCAACCAGGCACTACTGGCGGCCAGGGCCGGAGCGGCCTATGTAAGCCCCTTTGTTGGGAGGATGGACGATATTGGCAACAACGGCATGGATGTGGTGCGGGACATAGTGGATATCTTCCGCATCCACGGCATAGCATCCGAGGTAATCGCTGCCAGCATACGCCATCCAATGCACGTAAGCGAGGCTGCCCTTGCGGGGGCTCATATCGCTACAGTACCCTATAAGGTGCTATTGGCTATGATTAAGCATCCTATGACCCATCTGGGGATAGAAAGGTTTCTGAAGGACTGGGAACAAGTTAGCGGCAAAATATAAAGAAGCGGGAAGAATCCGACTCTGTCATTCCGAAGTAGCGAAGCCCGAAGAATCCGGCTTGCCGTTCTGAACGTAGTGAAGAATCTTTGAAGCCAGGCATAAGATCCTTCGCTATCGCTCAGCATGACAGGCGCTCTGCAAGGTCCTTCGCTATCGCTCAGCATGACAAAGGAGTCGCTCAGCATGACACATTTTATATATATTTTAAGGGGGTAATTTTTTGGACAGGGACCTTGCGCTAAACCTGGTTAGGGTAACCGAGGCGGCGGCGCTAAATGCCGCCAAATATATGGGCAGGGGAGACAAGAATGCGGCAGACCAGGCGGCGGTGGATGGTATGCGGCGGATGTTCGATACCATCCATATAAACGGAGTGGTAGTGATTGGCGAGGGCGAGATGGACGAAGCACCCATGCTCTACATAGGGGAGAGAATTGGCTGCCGGGCGAAGGATGACGTAAAGGTGGACATAGCGGTGGACCCGCTGGACGGCACGTCTTTGATTGCAAAGGGTAGGCCCAACGCCATTTCGGTGGTAGCCATCGCTCCCGAGGGCTGCCTTCTACATGCACCGGACATGTACATGGACAAACTGGCGGTGAGCTCCAAGGCCAAGGGGGCCGCGGACATCAACGCACCCATTGAAGACAACCTCAAGAATGTCGCCAGGGCGCTTAACAAGGACATTTCAGACCTGACGGTAACCATGCTGGACAGGCCGAGACACGAAGAAATGATAGACAGGATACGGAAAATGGGGGCAAGGATTAAGCTTTTCAGTGACGGTGATGTCGCCGCCGCCATAGCCGCCGGGTTCGAGTACACCGGGGTGGATATGCTACTTGGCATAGGCGGGGCGCCGGAGGGCGTGATTGCGGCGGTGGCCATGAAATGCCTGGGGGCGGACTTCCAGGGCAAGCTGGTCCCTTACACCGACGAGGAAAGGGACCGGTGCCGCATGATGGGTATCGATGATACCAACAGGGTGCTGTACCTGGATGACTTGGTAAAGGGAGACGAGGCTTACTTTGCAGCCACCGGCGTTTCGGACGGAGAACTTTTAAAGGGCGTTGTGTACTACGGAAGAGGAAGGGCAAAGACTCATTCCGTAATAATGCGGTCGGAAACAGGAACCATAAGATTTGTCGAAGCCATACATCAACTAGATAAAAAACCAGAATACGCAATTTAATTTTAAAACGGGGCTATAATTTGCCCCGTTTCTGTCAAAAATCTAAATGCCCCTTGTATTAATAATATAATACAGTATAATATGGGTAGCCTGAATACTCACCCTGAGACAATTTCCATTTGCCGATATAAACTATATAGTTTTGTTGTGCACATAATTTTGGAGGTGCTGTTTATTGAACCAGTCAGAACTGGCTAGTAAGACTATTGCCGAATTAAGAAATATTGCAAAGGATATGGACGTGAAAAGCCCAACGATTTACAAGAAAGCGCAGTTGATAGAGCTTATCCTTGAAAAGCAGGTGGAAAAACTCAAAGGAGAAAAGCTCAAGCAGATTGCAGTTCTGGCAGAGCCCGACCTTGTAACGGGAGTGCTGGAGGTTTTACCCGACGGCTACGGTTTTCTCCGCTCATCCAATTACCTTCCGGGATCAGACGACGTTTATGTTTCCCCTTCCCAGATAAGAAAATTCAACCTAAAAACCGGAGATTTAATTACTGGAAAGACAAGGGCCGCAAAGGATACGGAAAAATACCATGCTCTTTTGTTCGTGGAAGCGGTAAACGGTGACAGGCCGGAGGTGGCAGCCAGGAGGCCGGACTTTGACACGCTTACCCCCATTTACCCGAACAAAAGGATTACCCTCGAAAATTCACCTGCCGACCTTTCAACGAGACTAACCGATATCCTCTCCCCGGTAGGCAAGGGGCAGAGGGGGCTTATAGTGGCACCCCCCAAGGCCGGTAAAACAATACTGCTCCAGAAAATAGCCAACTCCGTGGCCAACAATCACCCGGAAATAAAGGTTATCGTGCTGCTTATCGACGAGCGGCCGGAGGAAGTCACCGATATGCAAAGGTCTATAAAGGGAGACGTTATTTATTCCACCTTTGACGAGCTGCCGGAGAATCACATCAGGGTGGCGGAAATGGTGCTAGAGCGGGCGCAGAGGCTGGTGGAGCAAAAAAAAGACGTGATTATACTGCTGGACAGTATAACTAGGCTGGCACGGGCCTATAACATCACCATACCTCCCACCGGAAGGACGCTGTCCGGGGGCCTTGACCCGGGGGCGCTACACAAGCCCAAGAGGTTCTTTGGTTCAGCGAGGAACATAGAGGAGGGAGGTAGCCTCACAATACTGGCCACCGCTCTTATTGAAACTGGTAGCCGTATGGACGACGTTATATACGAGGAATTCAAGGGTACCGGTAATATGGAACTCCATCTTGACCGTAAGCTGTCCGAGAGAAGGATATTCCCTGCAATAGACATGAACCGGTCGGGGACAAGGAGGGAGGAGCTGCTGCTTAATCAGGATGAGCTGGAAGCGGTATGGTATATAAGAAAAGCGCTAAGCGCCGGCCAGCCCGCGGAGGTTACCGAGACACTGATAAACAGGCTTTCCATGACCACCACCAACAGGCAGTTTTTAGATGTAATAAAGAAGATGAAATTTTTGAATACAGATAACAGGGCACAGTATTAGAATAGGTACTAGGTGCTAGAAAACCAGTTGGTAATTAATAAGCTTCATGAAACGCAAGCGGGTATTCATGAAGCTTATTTCATACATTAATTATTACTACAGCAGTTCTTTCAGGGCTTCTCCCATCCTCTTTATACCCTCTGTTATCTTGTCCTCCGGCATGGCGGAGAAGCTGAACCGCGCAGTGTTTTCCCCGCCCCCGTTGGGATAGAAGGGAGCGCCGGGGATGTAGGCGACGTTTTTCTCCAGTACCTTGGGCATAAGCTCGGTGGTGTTTATATGCTCCGGGAACTCCACCCATAGGAACAGGCCGCCGTCGGCGATGTTTATTTTCACTTCGTCCGGGAAGTGTTTTTTCATCTGCTCCACCATTACTTCTCTTCTTTTCCTGTATACCTCAATCAGTTCTTCTATACGGACATCCAGGTTGTACATTTCCATGTATGTATTAATCTGCCGCTGGGTGAGTGAATTTACTTGTAGGTCTGCCCCCTGTTTAATGAGGTTGTATTTGCTCAGTATTTCGTCACCGGCGCAGATCCAACCTATCCTCAATCCCGGGGCCAGGGTTTTGGAAAATGTGCCCAGGAATACTACCCTGTCCTGGGTGTCGTAGGATTTAATAGCTGGTTTGGGCTGTCCCGAATACCGGAGCTCGTAATAGGGGTTGTCCTCTATTACTACCTTGTTGTACTTGTTGGCAAGCTCCACCAGTTGTTTTCTTCTCTCCGACGACCAGGACTTTCCTGTTGGGTTCTGGAAGTCAGGGATTACGTATATGAACTTTACTCTAGGGTTAGCCTCAAGGGTTTGTTCCAGCTCATCCATAAGCATGCCGTCATCGTCCATCGGTATGTCAATAAACTGGCATTCGTAGGCCCTGAACGCATTAATTGCTCCCAGGTAACTGGGCTTTTCGCAGACCACCGCGTCCCCGGGGTCTAGAAATACTTTACCGCAAAAGTCCAGCCCCTGCTGGGAACCCGCTGTAAACAGGACGTTATCCGCGGTGATGTCCTTTATTCCAATTCTGCCTAGTCTTTCCACAACCTTTTCCCTTAAAGGTAGGAACCCATCGGTCGGCCCATACTGCAGTGCTTTTTGCCCGTCCTCGTCCAGCACCTTAATGGTCACCTTTTTCATTTCGTCAACAGGGAAGAATTCTGCGGCCGGCATTCCGCCTCCAAAGGAAATTACCTCTGGCCGTTCGGTAAGCTTCAAAACCTCGCGTATGGTGGAGGCCTTTACATTATTCATTCTGCCTGCAAACTTAAAAGTCATTACTTCACCTCCGTTGTTTTTGGCTTTTTATAATACAATTGTAGCATTAATACCAATTTTTTGACAGTGGTAATAGGCCGCTAAAAATTCATTTGCGGGGGAATAATAGTTATGTTATAATACTATAGTTGAATTACCGCATTATAGCAAAGAAAGAGGTGAACCAGCTTGAAGGAAGGAATTCATCCTGAATACAAAAAGGCAGTGGTAAGGTGCGCCTGCGGTGAAAGTTTTGAAACCGGTTCGGTTAAGGAAGAACTTAAAGTGGAGATTTGCTCGAAATGCCATCCCTTCTTTACAGGACGCCAAAAGTTTGTAGATACCGGTGGCCGTGTTGATAAATTTAAAAAGAAATACGGTTTATCCGATGATACGGATGCTTAAATAGCGGATATGGACTGGTGGCCGAGCCAGTCTATATTTGTATGGGGGAATAATAAATGGGTGACAACAAAAAGGTTTGTCCTGCTAGCATGGGAGGGCAGGCGGTTATTGAGGGCGTCCTAATGAAGGGGCCGAGCAACACCGCCATCGCGCTAAGGAAGGCCGACGGAGAGATCCTGGTACACCGTGAGCGGCTTAAGGGTATCGATAAAAGGTATCCGGTATTTAAGCTACCCGTTTTCAGGGGAATGTACACGCTTATAGATACAATGGTGCTGGGTGTAAGAGCCCTGACGTTCTCGGCCGAGCAGGTGGAGCTTGACGAAGGCGGCGGTGAGCCTTCACGGTTTGATAAATTCTTCGAAAAACTATTCGGCGACAAATCGGAGCAGGCGGCAATATACCTGTCGGTGGTTTTGTCGCTGATATTAACCATAGGGCTTTTTATAGTGCTGCCCACCTATCTAATTAGGTTTATGAAATTTGCCTCCGGAGGTACAGTTTTCATGAACCTGATGGAGGGCGTGCTGAGGATAAGCATATTTTTAGTATATCTTCTGGCGGTAAGCAGGATGAAGGACATTCAGAGGGTGTTTGAATATCATGGTGCCGAGCACAAGACAATACACTGTTATGAGCACGGTGAGGACCTTACCCCCGAAAACGCAGCCCGGCATCCGCGGCTGCACCCGCGATGCGGAACAAGCTTTCTGCTTATAGTGCTTGTAGTGAGCATAATCCTGTTTTCCTTTATAGGCTGGCCCAATATGCTGGTGCGTATAATGACAAGGATTTTGCTTATGCCGCTGGTGGGAGGTATCTCCTACGAGATAATAAAATGGGCGGGCAGGAGCGAGAGCCTTCCTGCTAGGATTGTAAGGGCACCGGGCATGTTTTTGCAGAACCTGACCACCAGGGAGCCGGACAATGCCCAGCTGGAGGTGGCCATTGCCTCCCTCAAGGCGGTGGCGGAGGAAGAAAGAGGGGCGTAACGGTAATGGAAGGAAACACGGTACGGGAGATGGCAGCCAGGGGCATGGAAAGGCTTAGGCGGGCAGGGGCGGAAAGCCCGAGGCTGGATGCCGAGTTGCTGTTGGCAATGGTATTGGGCAAGGACAGGCATTTTTTGTATATGAATCCCCATTACCGCCCCGGGGGCCGAACGGAGGAGGATTACGCCGTCCTTCTTGACCGCAGGGCCGGCGGGGAACCCCTGCAGTACCTGACCGGTGTCCAGGAGTTTATGGGCCTCAGATTTGCCGTGGACCCTTCGGTGCTTATACCCCGCCCGGATACCGAGACACTGGTGGAGACGGTGCTTGACCGGTTAAAGGGATGCTGCGGGGCCGGGGTGACAGGCCAAAACACCGCGGCCAAAGGTGCTGTAGCGGAAGCGGCGGGGCAGGGTTGCGGGGGTGGCGAGACTTTCGGGCTTGGCATGAACAGCGGCACCATAAACGCCCTTGACCTTGGCACCGGCAGCGGTGCCATTGCCATCAGCCTTGCATATTACTGCAGGCGTCTTGCGATAAAGGCGGTGGATATTTCACCGGGGGCCCTGCGGATTGCACAAAAAAACGCCGCAAGGCACAGAGTGGCAGACAGAATCGAATTCTTAGGGGGGGACCTGTTCTCGCCCTTTGAGGGGACAGGCCAAAAATTTGACATTATTGTATCCAATCCTCCCTATATATCCGGAGAGGAGATGCGAAGGCTCCCGCGGGAAGTCCTGCACGAGCCGCAATCTGCCCTTTATGGCGGGAGCGACGGGCTTTGTTTCTACAGGAGGATAGCGGCCGATGCTCCGGGGTTTCTGAGAAAGGGAGGGCTTTTGGCCGTTGAAGTAGGATACCACCAGGCTGCGGAGGTTATGGACTTATTGGACCAAACCGGTGCCTACACCGGCATGGAAGTGGTTAAAGACCTTGCCGGAAGGGACAGGGTGGTGACAGTATACAACGTTAGGGGTGAATGATATGCTGGAAAAACTGGATTTTTTGACGGAAAAATATAAAGAACTAGGCCAAAAGATATCCGATCCTGAGATAATAGCCGACAATTCTGTATGGACAAAATACGTGAAAGAGCATGCGGATATTGAGCCGGTGATGATAAAATACCAGGAGTACAAGAAAACCGTATCCGAGCTTTCGGATGCCAGGGAGATGCTGGGGGAGGCAAAGGATAAGGAATTCGAGGAAATGATAAAAGATGAGATAACCGAACTAACCGATAAAAAGGAGACACTGGAGGAAGAGCTAAAACTTTTGCTGCTTCCCAAGGACCCCAATGACGAGAAGAACGTATTTGTTGAAATCCGGGCGGGTACCGGCGGCGAAGAGGCCGCACTGTTTGCGGGTACTTTGTTCAGAATGTACAACAGGTACGCTGAGCGAAGGGGCTGGAAGTCCGAGATTATTAGTTCCAATGCCACCAACATTGGCGGCTTCAAGGAAGTGATTTTCATGCTGGAGGGCAGAGGGGCATATAGCAGACTGAAGTACGAGAGCGGTGTCCACAGGGTGCAGCGAATTCCGTCCACAGAGTCCGGGGGCAGGATACACACCTCTGCCGCAACGGTGGCGGTCCTTCCCGAGGCTCAGGACGTTGACGTGGAAATAAACCCTAATGATTTGCGTATAGACGTTTTCAGGTCGTCGGGGCATGGTGGCCAGAGCGTTAATACCACCGATTCCGCAGTAAGGGTAACCCACCTTCCCACCGGGCTGGTTGTTTCCTGCCAGGACGAGAAGTCACAGCTAAAGAACAAGGAAAAGGCCCTTAAGGTTTTGAAGGCGCGGCTGTTGGACATGGAGATTGCCCGGCAGAATGAGGAGATAGCCCAGTCGCGGAAAAACCAGGTGGGCTCCGGGGACAGGAGCGAGAGGATACGCACCTACAACTATCCCCAGGGTAGGGTTACCGATCACAGGATAGGGCTTACGTTGTACCAGTTGGAGAACTTCCTGGACGGTGACCTGGAGGAGATGATAGACGCCCTCATAACAAGCGACCAGGCGGAAAAACTAAAGAATACCGAAGAATAAAAACCGTTCCCGTGCTTCCTAGTGCTATTAAAGTCCGGGAGGGAATAGAATCATAACAGTTAATTCTTCTAAGGAGTGATTTGGTTGGGTTCTGTTATGACTTCCACCCTCCTGGGTTTTCTGGTGGGTATTGCGGGCACCGGTGCCGGCGGTGCTACCGCCTTTTTGCTAAGGCGGCCGTCCCGCCGGTTTATGGGTACCACCCTCGGGCTGTCAGGGGGGCTTATGATGGCAATAGTGTGTTTCGACCTCCTACCCGAGGCTTTCGAAATGGCCGGTTTAGCCATCGGTATAGTTGGTATAATACTAGGTGTGGGATTGGTAACGTTAATAGACCTGTTGGTCCCGGACAGGGACATTACCGACAAAACAGTCCGCAGCAGCAGCTACATAAGGACGGGTATAATTCTGGGCTTAGGCATCGCCATACATAACTTTCCAGAAGGGCTTGCGATAGGTTCCGGTCTTGCCGTAAACCTCCGGCTGGGGTTCAGCCTGGCCTTTGTGATTGGGTTTCACAATGTGCCGGAGGGGGTGGCCATGGCTATGCCCATGATGGTGGGCGGTTATTCAAGGATAAAGACCTTTATTGCCACCATAATCTCCGGTGTACCGATGGGGCTTGGTGCCTTTGTAGGTGCGCTGCTGGGTGAGATATCGCCGGTTTTGGTTTCGCTGTGCCTTTCCTTTGCCGGTGGGACCATGCTGTATATCACCTGTGGCGAACTTATTCCCAAGTCCCAGAGTGTGTACCGCGGCAGGGCATCGGCCTTTGGCGTAATTATTGGTATAATAGCCGGGATAGTACTTTCGGCCATCTGATAAAAATCCGGGGAAAAGCGGTCGTATGGGGAGGCATTATAAACTATGGATACAAGGGTGGTGGGCATCGACCCCCACAATATTGACCATCAGCAACTGAAAAGGGCGGGGGCACTTATAAGGGATGGGGGACTTGTGGCCTTTCCCACCGAAACGGTGTATGGGCTCGGGGCTAACGGCCTTGACGCCGATGCCGTGGGGAGAATATTCGAGGCCAAGGGCAGGCCCCCCGACAATCCGCTTATACTGCACATCTCCTGTGCTGGAGAATTGGACAGGCTTGTGAAAGAGGTGCCCCAAAGGGCGCTAACTCTTATGGACAGGTTCTGGCCGGGGCCCTTGACCCTAATATTTAAGAAATCATACCTCGTGCCGGAGACGGTGACGGCGGGGCTTGACACGGTGGCCATAAGGATGCCATCCCACCCCATTGCAATGAATCTTATCAAATACGCGGGGGTGCCGGTGGCGGCGCCCAGCGCAAACATATCCGGCAAGCCAAGTCCCACCCGGGCGGCCCATGTTATAAGGGACCTTTCGGGCAGGGTGGACATGATAATAGACGGCGGCGACGTGACGGTGGGCCTTGAATCCACCGTGGCGGAGGTTACCGGTGAAGAAGTTGTGATTTTGCGGCCGGGGGGCATAACACTGGAGCAGATTAGGGAAGTGGCGCGTGACGTGGCGCTGGACCCGGCCATTGAGGGGGATATCCTAAGGGGAGTACCCAAGGCCCCCGGCATGAAATACACCCACTATTCCCCGGAGGCGGATGTTATAATAATAGAGGGACATACCCAAAGGGTTGTGGCGGCAATAGAGAGGATGGCACAGCAGCTGCAGGAACAGGGCAAGAGGGTTGGCATAATGGCGACCGAGCAGACCGAAGCTTTGTACCGGCACGGGCTGGTAATATCGGTGGGGGATAGGGAAGATCCTTCCACCATAGCCGCAGGACTATTTGCGGCTCTCCGGGAATTTGACGCGCTGGGGATAGACGTTATACTGGCAGAGGGGATAGAACAAAAAGGAGTTGGGCTGGCGGTGATGAACAGGCTTTTGAAGGCCGCCGCCTACCACGTAATAAAGGCTTAAGCGGGCCGGCACGACAATGCCGGGCCATGGGCCATTATCCAGAAAAACTCTTGGGAGGTATCGATTTGAAAAGCATATTGTTTATCTGCACAGGCAATACCTGCAGAAGCAGTATGGCTGAGGCTATGTTCAGTGCCATGCTTAAGGACGCCGGACTTGATATGGAGGTTGCCTCCGCCGGTACGGCGGTGTTCTTCCGGGGAGGAGCGTCGGAGCAGGCGGTGGAGGTTATGAAGGAGAGATGTATAGACCTGTCAGGCCACCGTTCCAGGCCGGTCGGCATCCATGACCTAGAAAAGGCAGATTTGGTACTTACCATGACTAGGGGTCACAAGAGGGCGGTGCTGGAAATGGCCCCGGCTCTTTCAGGGAAGGTTTTTACGCTGAAAGAATACGTAAGAGATGGCTCGGATATATCCGACCCCTTCGGCGGGACGGTGGAGGATTATAGAGCCTGTGCCGATGAAATTGAAGAGGCCCTGAAAAAGCTGGTGAAAAAAATAAAGGCCGGAAATCTAAAACGAGAAACGGAGGACCAAAGGATGAAAGTAGCCATTGGCAGTGACCATGGAGGCTTTGAACTGAAAGAAAACATAAAGGAGTTTTTACAGGGCGAAGGGATAGAATACACCGACTTTGGCGCCTTTGACCTTAGCCCTGTGGACTACCCCGACTTTGCAGAAAAGGTAGCCTCCGCCGTTGCGTCGGGGGAGTACGACAGAGGGATACTATGCTGCGGTACCGGGATAGGAATATCCATTGTGGCAAACAAAGTGCCCGGTATAAGGGCGGCCCTTTGTGGTGATTGTTTTTCCGCCAAAATGTCCCGGCAGCACAATGACGCCAACATACTGTGCATGGGCGGTAGGGTGGTGGGCAGGGGTTTGGGCCTTGAAATCGTAAAAACCTGGCTGAAGACAGAATTTGAAGGAGGAAGGCACCAAAGAAGGATAGACAAGATCGCCGATATCGAACGCAAATACAGTGAGTGAAACCAGAAACCAGGGGAACGGTCCCTGCAAAAAAATAAAAATCGGGGGGATTTGGATGGAACAAAAAGTACATATTATGGAGCACCCATTAATCCAGCACAAGCTTGCCATGATAAGGGACGTAAACACCGGTCCCAAGGAATTCAGGGAATTGGTGGAGGAACTTTCCATGCTTATGGCCTACGAGGTCACCAGAAACATTCCCGTTGAAGAGGTGGAGATACAAACTCCCCTTTGTAAAACCAAATGCAAAAGCATTTCCGGCAAAAAACTGGGTATAATCCCCATCCTTCGGGCCGGGCTGGGTATGGTAAACGGGATGTTAAAACTTATCCCCACTGCGAAAGTAGGTCATATAGGGCTGTACAGAGACCCCGAGACTCTAAAACCAGTGGAATACTATTGCAAGCTGCCTCCGGATATTGAAGAAAGGGAACTCATTCTGCTTGACCCAATGCTTGCTACCGGCGGTTCCGCCTGTGCCGGTATACACTTCCTTAAAGAGAAGGGAGCAAAAAATATAAAGCTTATGTGCCTTATAGCGGCTCCCGAAGGAATTGATATGGTGTGCCTGACCCACCCCGATGTGGAAATTTATACCGCCGCGGTGGATGAGTATCTGAACGAACATGCCTATATAGTACCAGGCCTTGGCGATGCAGGGGATCGACTGTTCGGCACCAAGTAATGGAAAAATTAAATTCTGTTTACAATTTGTGCCTTCGTGTTGACACCTTTGTCCGGTTGTTCTAGAATTAACAGTAGGACTGATATTAAGGGGGCACATTCGAGTGGAAAAATATCTTATTGCCTTTGTGGCCGCTTTGGCGATTTCCTTTGCTGCAACGCCTTTTATTAAGAAACTGGCAATAAGGATCGGAGCCATTGACGTCCCGAAAGACGACAGGCGTGTACATGATAAGCCGATTCCCAGGCTGGGAGGTTTGGCTATTTATATAAGTTTTTTGGCGGTGGTGCTGGCACTGGTGCCCTACAGCACCAAATTACTGGGTATACTGGTGGGAGCCACCCTTATAGTTATTCTAGGTGTTATAGATGATATAAAGCCGCTTCCGTCAAAGCTGAAACTTCTTGTGCAGGTAGTGGCCGCTATTATACTGGCTGCCAGCGGGGTACGAGTGGAGTGGGTTACAAACCCCTTTGACAGCGTGGACGGCATGGCATATTTATCCTACTTTAGCTACCCGATAACAATTTTCTGGGTAGTGGGAGTGACCAATACGCTAAACCTAATAGACGGGCTGGACGGACTTGCAGCGGGGATAGCTTCGATAGCCGCCCTTACGTTGCTGGCGGTGTCCATTATGAACGGGCATACAACGGTGGTTATATATACGGCGGCGCTGGCCGGCGCGGCCATAGGGTTTTTGCCGTATAATTTCAACCCGGCCAAGATTTTCATGGGAGATACCGGTTCCACCTTCCTGGGTTTCGTTCTGGCGGCGGTGTCCATTGAAGGGGCAATAAAGGGAGCAGCCACGCTGGCTATTGCCATCCCCATATTAGCCCTCGGGCTGCCCATTTTTGATACAACCTTTGCGATAATAAGGCGGGCAGTAAACGGGAAGCCAATCATGGAGGCGGATAAGGGGCATTTGCACCATAGGCTGCTGGCCCTGGGGCTTTCCCAGAGGCAGGTGGTGTTCACGCTGTACGCGGTGAGCGCATTTCTGGGGCTGGGGGCCATAGTGATTACCCAGGATAACCCCGTCAAATCGGTGGCGGTTGTGGGGTTTGTAGTTGCCACCATGGCACTGGCGCTGGGCCAGATGGGTTTTCAAGAGCCCGAGCATAAGAGAAAGCTTGACCAATAGTAGCCGGGGGTTATCCCGGTTTTTTTACTGTATATAACGCAAATATACTTTACATCTACTTGCATACCATGCTGAGGACTTTTTTGTCATGCTGAGCGTAGCGAAGGATCTTGCGATAGCGAAGGATCTTTATGCAAGAAGATTCTTCAGGCTTCGCCTTCAGAACGGCAAAGCCGGATTCTTCGGGCTACGCCCTCTTAAGCGACAGATAAAGGGGTGTAATACCATTAGCCATTATATATATTTGTAATCAAGGAGGCGGAGTATGAAGCGGATAAAGGTTATGACGGTTTTTGGGACAAGGCCGGAAGCGATAAAGATGGCCCCCCTTGTAAAGCTTATGAAAGAGAGCGGGTATATTGAAACGACTGTGTGCGTGACGGCGCAGCACAGGGAAATGCTGGACCAGGTGCTGGAACTGTTTGGTATTGTCCCGGACTATGACCTGGATATTATGCGGGAGCGGCAGACTCTAACCGGTGTGACGGTAAGGGCCTTGGAGGGACTGGAGAGGGTTTTGGACAGCGTAAAACCGGATGCACTTTTGGTTCACGGCGATACCACCACCACCTTTGCCGGGAGCCTGGCCGGTTTTTACCGTCATGTAAGGGTAGGTCACGTTGAAGCAGGCCTTAGAACCTTCGACCGCTATTCGCCCTATCCCGAAGAAATAAACCGCAGACTTGCCGGTGTACTGTCCGATATGCATTTCGCACCCACCGCCGGTGCCAAAGACAATCTTATGAGGGAAAACGTGCCCGAGAAATCTATTGTGGTTACAGGAAACACTGTAATAGACGCGCTTGTGCAGGCGGTGGACAGCGGATACCGTTTTACGCAGCCGCCCCTTAAGGATATGGATTTTAGTTCCAAAAGGATTATACTCCTTACTTGCCACCGGCGGGAGAACATAGGCGGGCCAATGGAGGAAATCTTCAACGCAGTGAGGGATATTACCGAATCCTATAAGGATGTTGAAGTGGTATACCCGGTACACAGAAACCCCGCGGTGCTTGATACCGCCCGAAGCATTTTGGAGGGCAAGGAGCGGATACACCTAATTGAACCGCTGAATTATCTTCCCTTTGCCAACCTCATGGGCCGGTGTTTTATGGTGATGACGGATTCCGGCGGCATCCAGGAAGAGGCACCATCGCTGGGCAAACCGGTGCTGGTGCTGAGAGAGGTTACCGAAAGGCCCGAGGCGGTACAGGCGGGCACCGTAAGGCTGGCCGGCGTTAAAAGGGCGAATGTAGTAAAGGCCGCATCGGAACTCCTGGAGGATGAAAAATTATACAACGATATGGCCCATGCGGTGAATCCATACGGCGATGGAAGAGCATCCCAAAGGATTGTGGACGCGCTGCTTTATTTCTTCGGCATTAATGAAAAGCCTCCGGAGGACTTTTGCCACGTATCCGGTGGTGTATAGCAAGCATCCAAAACGGACACAGGATGGTACCAGGTCACTGGATATAAGAAACCAGGAGAACCGTCCCCGTGGTTGCCCCACCATTTACCTATGGAAAACTTCAAAAAAAATGATAAAATATGATGAAGAATTACAATTTTTTCGTAAATACTAGACAGGAATTTGAAGACCAATGTAGAATGTATACATGTATATGGCATCATGTAACCGGTGGTCTTCATTTTGTTTTTTACACGTTTTTTTGTTAAACTTTACTGTATAATAAAAGTTAATGACAACACAGAGGTGGGCATAGGTATATAATTAACAGGACGTGGGGAAAACCACCGGCCGTATCTGGCAAAAAACATTAAAAGCGTCCCCGTGTCTTTTGAAGGGACGGATAAAGAGCCGTCCCTTGCCCGACATATGATTACCTGAAGGGTGGTGAGCATTCGTTGGCATTTCAGGCAATTGAAAGCATCAAGGATGCGGAAAGCCAGGCAACCGCGATAGTGGCGGAGGCCAAAAAGAGGGCTGCCCAGTTGCAAAAAGATGGCAGGGAAAAAGCAGACGCCATCGTTGACAGGGCGCGCAGTGAGGCCGAGGAGAAAAGCCGCCGTATGGTGGAGGAGGCCAGAAAGAGTTGTGAAAAGGAGGTAGATAAGCTTAAGGAGAGGTACAGGGAGGAAAGGGAGCTTTTAGAACAGTCAACCGGGAAGAACATGGACCGGGCTGTCGATTCTATTGTGGAGAGGATAGTGACACAGTATGGCAATAGTTGATGTTAAAAAGATGTCAGTCATTGCTCTCCGAAGGGATAGGAGCAAGCTTGTTGAGATTTTTCAGAAGCTGGGAAGTGTCGAAATAATTGACATAAGGGATAAGACATCCCAGGAAGACTGGGAAAAACTCTTTGAAACCCAGGAGAGCACTAGGGCCCTTACAGAGATTCAGGGCAAACTGGGAGAGGTACAGTTCGCACTGGATTTTATGGCAAGGTATGCTCCCGCCAAAAAATCGTTGCTTGCCGAGAAGCCGGCTTACGACGAGGCGACCATGGAGGACCTCTCCCATTCGGAAGATTTGTGGGCTGTGGTCAGGGAGTGCAGGGACCTTGAGGCCAGGCTTAACGCGCTAAAGAGCGAGGAAATGAGATTATCCAGCACCGTGGACCTTCTTAAACCCTGGGATAACCTGGATGTTCCGGTGCAGGAGATAAAACCTACCCAAAAGGTGGCTATTTTCACCGGCACTTTGCCCTCAAATGCGGTGGAAATGGTGAAGAATCTTTTGAAGGACAGGGCTCCCGAGAGTGCCCTTGAGGTAGTAAGTGCCGACCGGGAGTTTGCAAATGTGCTGCTTGTGTATCGCAAGTCGCTGGAGCAGGAAGTTTCGGAAATACTCAAGGAAAACTCCTGGAGCAAGGTTGACCTGCCGCAGGTTGAGGGTACTCCGGCACAGGCGATAAAGCAGGCGGCAGAAAAGCAAAAGGAATTCGAAACCTCAAGGCAGGAGGTCGCAGACAGGGCAGTGGAGCTTTCTGCGGAAAGGCCTAACCTGGAAGTGGTGTACGACTATTACAATCTAATGTCCGGCAGGGTGGGCGCAGAAAGAACCGCGGGCAACACTAGGGAAACCTTCTATATGGAAGGCTGGGTTGCAAAGCCGGATGCTGAAAGGGTAAAAAAAGCTCTGCTAAAAAAGATACCCGAGGCCTATATAACCTTCAGTGACCCCGGCGAAGAGGACGATGTGCCGGTGGTACTAAAAAACCCCGGGTTTGTGGAACCCTTTGAGATGATTACCGATTTGTATAGCCCTCCGGGCAAAAACGACTTTGACCCCAATATACTGGTTTCGGTTTTTTACTTCATATTCTTCGGCATGATGATAAGTGATGCGGGCTACGGTATTGTACTAACTCTGCTGGGCCTTTGGGCACTTAAAACCCTTAAACCTAAGGGAATACTCAAAAAACTTATGGGCCTAATAACCCTCGGCGGAATTTCCACCGTTTTCTGGGGTGCGATGTTCGGCGGCTGGTTTGGAGACCTATTTAATGCCCGACCCCTGTGGATGAACCCGCTGGATGACCCGATGAGCCTTCTAATAGTAAGCTTTGTGCTTGGCATAATTCAGATATTCGTAGGCTTGGGCGCTGCTGCATACAAGAACATTAAGTCCGGCAACGTGCTGGATGCAGTGTATGACCAGGGACTTTGGGCGGTGCTTCTTATAGGGCTAATAATGTTTGTATATCCGCCACTGGGAGGGGTCGCCAAGGTATTGTCCATTGTCGGTGCCATAGGTCTTGTATTAACCCAGGGCCGGAGCAAGCCAAACATCCTGGGTAAGCTCTCGTCGGGCATCTTAAGCCTGTACGACGTTACAGGATACTTAAGCGATGTGCTTTCCTATTCGAGGATACTGGCCCTTGGTCTTGCTACCGGCGTAATAGCCATGGTTATAAATACGATGGCCAAGATGCTGGGTTTCAACATAATAGGCTATGTGCTTATGGCGGTGGCACTGGTTATAGGGCATGTGTTTAATATAGCCATAAATGCTCTTGGGGCATACGTCCACTCAAGCCGTTTGCAGTATGTGGAGTTCTTCGGTAAGTTTTACGAGGGCGGTGGGAGAACCTTCAGTCCCTTTATGGTAAAAACCAAATACACCAACTTAATGAGTGAGGAGGAGTTTTAATGGAAGCGTTGGAACTTAAATTAGCATTAACCCAAGGTCAATTTCTTTCGGTTTTGGGAGCAGCCCTTGCGGTACTTCTAGCAGGTATCGGCTCCGCGATAGGGGTAGGAATAGCAGGTCAGGCAGCCGCAGGTGTTGTTACCGAGGACCCGGGCAAGTTCGGACAGACGCTGCTGCTGCAGGCACTGCCGGGGACACAGGGCATATACGGCCTTTTAACAGGATTTGTAATAATGCAAAAAATAGGGCTTATAGGCGGAAATATTGCTGATGTTTCAACAACCAGTGGTCTCCTGATATTTGCTGCGGCAATGCCGATTGCCTTTGTAGGACTTTTCTCCGCCATTGCCCAGGGTAAGGCTTCAGCGGCGGGCATGGGAATTGTGGCCAAGAGGCCGGAGGAGCTTGCCAAGGGTATTACGTACGCCGCGATGGTTGAGACCTACGCCGTGCTGGCGCTATTGGCATCAATCCTTATGATTTTCGGAATCAATATTTAAGGGAGTGTCCTAAATGGAGGGAATGGAAAGGATTAGAGAAAGTATATTGGCGGAAGCTAAGGCCCAGGCGGAAAGCATAGTTAAGGAAGCGGAAAGTAAGGTAAAGGAAATGGAAGAGCAGGCCGTTAAAAGGGCGGAGGAGAATACCAAAAACCGTTTAACCAGGGCGGAAGCAGAGGCCGAGGAGGCCCAAAAAAGGATGCTTTCCATGGCGGAACTCGAGCTCAAAAAACAAAGCCTGGAGGTAAAGCAGTCGCTTATTGATAAGGCCTTCGACAAAGCCCTTGACCGACTTAAAAACCTTCCGGAGGCGGATTATATCGGTATGATGGTATCCATCCTTGGAAACGCCGGCCTTACCGGCGGCGAAGAACTGGTTGTTCCGGCCGAGGACAGGGAAAGGTTCCAAAAAGGGCTTTTAAAGAAGATAAACGGTGAGCTGGGATTTGAACTGAAGCTGTCGGATGAGACCCGTAGCATGCAGGGCGGTTTTATTGTAAAGTCAAATGGAGTGGAGATTAACAACTCCTTTGAAACATTACTCAGGATGGAGAGGGAGAAAGTGGAGACCGAAATCGCGGAAATCCTTTTCCAACAGTAAGGAGGGTCCAATGAAGGATACAATGTTTTTATATGCAGTGTCCAGGGTAAAGGCCCTGGAAAACAACCTCCTTTCCAGAAGTACGGTAGACAGGATGCTGGAAGCCGGGACACCGGATGAAGCTCTGAAAATCCTCGGTGAGACCGATTACGGCAACTATTTCGGTGAGGTGGACAGCGCATACGACTTTGAAAAGGCCCTTGACCAGTCCTTAAGGGTGGCCTACAAGGCTATAGAGGATTCCACCGGGGACAAAAGGTTTACACTCCTTTCCAGGCTAAAGTACGATTTTCACAACTTGAAGGTACTGATGAAGGAGAAGTACCTCGGTGAAGACTATAAGTCCATCCTTTCCCATGCGGGCTCAATAAGCGTGGAGGCCCTGCGTAGGGCGGTGGATGACAAGGATATGGTTGGGTTTGCCCCGCATATAAGGGAGGCCTATGAAAAGGCTGCCGTGGATTTCGATCTTAACGGCGACCCGCAGAGGATAGACATGATACTAGATGGGGGGCTGTACGCTTACCTTTTGGAACTGGCAAAGGATGTAGGGGATGACGGTCTAATAGAGTTTATTAGGACCGAGATAGACCTTTTGAATATAAATACCCTGCTTAGAATAAGGAAGACCGGCGGGAGCGTAAAGCTTCTGGAAACGGCCCTTATAGACGGCGGATTCCTTGACAGGTCCTTCCTGGTCGGTTCCATGGGCGAGCCGGTAGGCAGCTTTGCCGATAGATTATCCTCCACACGATACGACAGGGTGGCAGTCGAGGGTATCGCATCCTTTATAGATACAGGCAGCACTACCGTACTCGAAAAAATATCGGATGATTTACTCCTTAATATGGCTAAAAGAGGCAAATACGCAGCCTTCGGTGTTCTGCCCATAATCGGATATCTTAAGGCCAAGGAGAACGAGGCAAAAGTGATAAGGATGATTATGGTGGGCAAGATTAACAAAATACCGGCGGAAATCCTGCGGGAAAGGTTGCGTGATTTATATGTATAGGGTAGGGGTTATTGGAGACAGGGATACGGTGCTTGCTTTTAAAGCTCTAGGCGTGGACATCTTCCCGGTAATAAGCCCGGAGGAAGCCAAAAAAGCCTTAAGAGCGATGGCAAGGGAAAAATACGCGGTAATATTTGTAACGGAGCAGATCTCCGTTCAGATTGAGGATATGATAGGCGAGTATGAAAACGAAGTTCTTCCTGCCATAATACCGATACCCAACAACCAGGGTTCTCTGGGAGTAGGCTTGAAAAAAATAAGAGAATCCGTGGAAAGGGCCATAGGAGTGGATATATTCTTCGAAAGAGAGGGAGAAGAGAATTGAAACAAGGTAGAATAACCAAAGTTTCCGGTCCCCTGGTAATGGCTGAAGGCCTCGAAGATGCCAAGATGTTCGACGTTGTAAGGGTTGGGCAGCAGCGTCTTATAGGGGAGATAATAGAGCTAAGAAGCGGCGTGGCCTCAATTCAGGTTTATGAGGAGACCGCGGGCTTAAGCCCGGGGGACCCGGTAGAGAGTACCGGCGCACCCCTAAGCGTTGAGTTGGCTCCCGGTATAATGGAGGGTATCTTTGACGGCATACAAAGGCCACTGGACCTTATCAGGGAAAGCGTCGGATCGTATATAACCAGAGGGGTTGAAGTTCCGGCCCTGGACCATGAGAAGAAATGGGATTTTGTTCCCACCGCCAAGGTGGGGGATGAGGTTACCGGTGGAGATATACTGGGGGTTGTTAAGGAAACCATCCTGGTGGAACACAGGATTATGGTTCCCCATGGTATAAAGGGCAAGATTGTAAAAATTTATTCAGGCGAAAAGACGGTAGATGAAACAATCGCGGAAATAGAGACACAGGACGGGGTCAAAGAGGTGCAGATGCTGCAGAAGTGGCCGGTAAGAAAGATAAGGCCCTATAAGGAAAAACTGCCGCCTCTCCAGGCTATGACTACCGGCCAAAGGGTTATAGACATGTTCTTCCCGGTGGCAAAGGGCGGAGTTGCTTGCATTCCCGGGCCCTTCGGAAGCGGTAAGACGGTGGTTCAGCACCAGCTGGCCAAGTGGGCGGAAGCGGACATTGTTGTATACATTGGCTGCGGCGAGCGCGGGAACGAGATGACCGACGTTTTGATGGAGTTCCCCGAGCTTATTGACCCCAAATCCGGCGAGCCGCTGATGAAACGTACAGTGCTTATTGCCAATACCTCCAACATGCCAGTTGCGGCAAGGGAGGCATCGATATACACCGGAATAACCATAGCGGAATACTTCAGGGACATGGGCTACAACGTTGCCCTAATGGCGGACTCCACTTCCCGGTGGGCAGAAGCCCTAAGGGAAATGT
>LSQX01371465.1_pt2 | contig 34786 bp, 29 predicted proteins | sample 654561 | NCBI WGS metagenome assembly LSQX01 (sample SAMN04489861, study PRJNA283612) | anaerobic digester metagenome | isolation source: 4 biogas reactors fed with cattle manure at either 37C or 55C with and... | place: Denmark: Kongens Lyngby | collected 2014 | reverse complement strand
TACTACGCGCACATATCGTCTCCGGAGCAATAATTTGCTATAATCTTGGCATCACCGTTTTAATGGAAGGACGGAGTAAAATTGGCCAACAGAAAGATTGGAGTCACGTCGACGTCATTCGGGATGCCATTCGATGAAATGCTGCCACTGGCAAAAGAGATGGGCATCAAGGGAGTCCAGCTCTGGGGAGCATCGGGGGAGCACGACGCCAAAATGCTGTCAAGGGATGACAGACTGCGCTTGCTCGATAAGATTCATTCATACGGCATGGAAGTCACCGCACTATGTGCTGAGGTTGGAGGATTCACCAATCCCGACACCGTGCAAGCTAACTTGGAGACCAGTCGAGCAGTGATCGATATGGCGGTAGACATGGATGTCTATATCATAACTGGTCACATAGGCGTCATTGCCCAGGATCCCAACGATGCGGGCCGGTTATGTATGGCCAAGGCTATGACCGAGTTCGGCCGATATTGTGAGGATCGCGGCAAGGTCTATGCCAGTGAGACAGGCCCCGAAACTATCGAGCTGATGCGCGAGTTTATCGACGCGCTGCCACACCAGGCGATTAAACTCAACTACGATCCGGCTAACCTCGTAATGAAAGGGATAAACCCTGTGAAAGGAGTGCTGGTCGGACGGGAACTAATCGTCCATACTCACGTCAAGGACGGGGTGAGATACGAAAACGGAACGTGCGAGGAGATGCCCGTCGGGACAGGCCAGGTGCCCTTCAGCGAATATTTTGCCGCTCTCGACGCTATTGGCTATGACGGATATTACACAATCGAACGAGAAACCGGGCAAAATCGCGTAGCCGATATCCAGGGTGCGATAGATGTGCTGAAAACTGTTTGAACTCGCCCTACAGTCTTATACGAGTGAAATCGGGCGTGGTCAAATCACGCCCAAAATATACTTCTCTCCTCCCTCTGCCTCAATGGAGAGGGAGTAGATGGTTCCCCTCTCTTGGGGGAGAGGTTTAGCATACGTATCCCTCTCCTAGCGGAGAGGGTGAGGGCGAAAAAAGGAAAATCTGCTGGCCTGCGTCCGATCAACGCTAAAAAACCCTCCGGACAAAGCGCCCGGAGGGTTCGAGTTCTTGCATTGAGGACAACTTCGACTAGATGATTTGTCTGATCGCCTCTATGATATCCTCCACTGTCGGCACACAGGCGTCCTCCAGCGGCTCACTCATGGGAATCGGGCAATCTTTTCCACTCAACATAATCGGCTGCGCGTCGAGGTAATCGAAGCCCGTGAAACCATCCTCGAACTTATACTCCATAAGTTGCCGGGCGATCTCCGCGCCGACTCCACAGCGAGGATAACCCTCCGAAACCGTAATCAATCGTCCTGTCTTGCGGACGGATTTCGCGATTGTGTCGATGTCCAGCGGGTTAAGGGTTCGCGGGTCGATGACCTCCACGTGGATACCTTCTTTGGCCAATTCGTCTGCGGCCGCCATCGCAAAATGCAACATGCGCGAATACGCGATGACAGTGGCGTCGGTGCCGGATTTCTTTATGTCGGCAACCCCAAGAGGTATGATGTAGTCATCGTCAGGCACCGGCCCCGTAACACCCGAATACAGCACCTTGTGCTCGATGAACAGCACCGGGTTGTCGTCGCGGATTGCAGCCTTCAGCAGCCCCTTGGCATCATACGGGGTGCTGGGCATAACAACGTAAATACCCGGGATGTGCAAAAACATCGCTTCGAGGCTCTCGGAGTGGTGCGCCGCAATCGAACGCCCAACGCCGCCCTCCGTGCGAACAACCGCCGGCACTTTGGTCTTTCCTCCGAACATATAGCGGTTATAGCCCAGGTTATGTATAAGCTGGTCAGAGGCGATAGTCATGAAGTCGATATACATTATCTCTGCTATCGGCCTGATCCCGCGCATCGCAGCGCCGCCGGCCGCACCGACTATTGCCGCCTCGCTGATTGCGGTATCGATCACACGCGCGGCCCCAAACTCGTCGAAGAGACCTCTTGTCGCAGCGTAAGCCCCGCCATACAACCCGACATCCTCGCCCATGATAATCACGCTATCGTCGCGCTTCATCTCCTCACGCTGCGCGTCGACCAGCGCCTGGCCATAGTTTTTGATCGGAACCCCATGCTTCTCTTCCAGCGACTTCATCTCAGAGGCCTTAAGCTTCGGCAGTGGCCCCGATGCTATCGAGCGAACCTCCGATTCGATCTGCTGAATTTTAGGCAGCACAGCCGCCTCAGCCTTGATGTCCGCGGCAAGTTTCGCTTGATCCACCGGCACATAAACGTCGTTGTATAGCTCGCTGACGTCAGGGTACGGGCTGTCTAGGGCGAATTGAGTGGCGTCCTCGATGGTTTTGGTCGCCTTTGCAGCGATTTCATCGAGTTCCTCTTGGGTCGCTAGCTTTTCGGCAAGCAGCCTGTTACCGAGCACCGTGATCGGGTCGCGCTCTTTCCATTCCGCTTCCTCCTCGCGGGTGCGATAGACCCGCTGGTCGCTTGAGGAGTGACCATACCAGCGGTAGGTTTTGCACTCAACCAAAGTAGGCCCCTCACCTTTGCGCGCCCTGTCGATAGCCTCACGCACTGCTTTTTTGACTTCAATCACATCCATTCCGTCGCAGATCGTGCCGGGAATGCCGTAGCTCGAAGCTCGGTCGGCGATGTCAGATATTCTGGAAGCCTGCCCCGCGCAAAGATTGGATCGCTCATGGAACGGAACGCTCATCCCGTAGAGGTTATTTTCGCAGATATACACAATAGGCAGCCCGCACAGCAGAGTCGCGCCCATATTCAGCGCTTCATGGAAACTGCCTGTGTTGGTGGCTCCATCTCCGAAGTAACACAGCACCACCGCCCCGGTATCTTTAAGCTTTTCGGCCAGTGCGGCCCCGGTGCCTATTGGTATGTTTCCGCCGACGATGCCGGTGGAGCCGAGATTGCCTTTCTCGACATCCGCTATGTGCATCGATCCTCCGCGTCCCTTGCAATAGCCTGTAGATTTGCCCATCAACTCGGCCATCATCTTGTTCCAGTGATCCTGACGCGCGGCCTCGTCTTTGGCGTGCTTATCGCCCATCGCGCCGCAATGGCCGTGACCGCGGTGTGTGGAGGCGATCACGTCCCGATCCTCAAGCTCGGAGACAGATCCTACTGCCACAGCTTCCTGCCCGGCATAAAGATGCGAGGCGCCCTTGATGGTGCCTTCTCGCAAGAGTCTATAAACCGTATCTTCAAAATTGCGAATTTCATGCATCTGACGCAGATAGTCGAGCATTTCGACCTTGGAGGTCGTTACTGCGCCCGGTGCGGACTTGGCGGATGATTTCTTCGGCATTATGATTCCCCTCAGAGATGCGCACGATAACCGTCGCGCGGCTGTTCTCTCATTAATCGATTGTTGACCCACAATCTGAGCCTATTCTACCTCCCAACGCGGCCGGCAGTCAAATACTATACCCACGAGGTCTACCACTCGAACACGTCGTCCGGTGCCTTGCCGAGGTTTGGTGCGTGCCAATCCGCTTGCAACTCCTGCGGTGTGAAGCTGGTGGTTATACCCAAACACCTCATCCCAGCAGCCTTTGCCGCGACTGTCCCGTTTACAGCATCTTCGCAGACAAGGCAATAATCCGGACTCATCGACATTCGCTTCGCAGCTTCCAAAAATATCTCAGGATCCGGTTTTTTATTAACAACGTCAGAACCAGTGACAAGAGCGTCGAACATTGCAGGAGTGAAACCCATCTCTCTGAGGTTGATCTCAACCTTGATCCTGTCGGCCGCGCTTGCCACGGCCAGCTTCAGGCCTCTGTTTCTGGCCTTGTCGATGAACTCGCGAACCCCACACAGCGGCTGCAAATTACCCTGCACCAATTCGTCGTATAGCTGATAGGTTCTCGTTTTGTCGCGCTCAAGATCAAGCTTGAAATTGTATAGATCGGCTACCCCGCCGATGAAACGCTCTTCGCCAGCCCCGGTAAATGGCAGAAAATCTTCATGTTGAACTGTCAGACCACGCTCACCGAACATCCTAACGGCAGCCTCGCGAATGAAAGGCTCCGAATCAATAAGAACCCCATCCATATCGAAAATTACAGCTTTGATCATTGCTCCACTCCAAATCTCACCTTCAGTGTTTTAGTCTGCCCACCTCGAAGAACCGGAACCGAATCGCTGTTCTCCCAGCCCGGCTCGTCGAGATAACAAAATGCCCCCAAGCCGCGCGTCCAAGGCTCGATGCAGACAAAGTCCGACCCATCCGGCGAAAATACAGTCAGATGCTCGAAGTTATCGTCAAAATCGACATGAACCCTGCGTCCGGCGATTTGGTCGATCAGAGACATTCGATTCCCAACGGTTCCCGCAAACACATGATCGTAGTATACCTCCGGCTTTAGTTTCAACACCTGGCCCGCCGACTCGGATTCCCCATTGAACAACACCGTTGCGGGGTTGGTTTTCAGCCACTCGGTCACCGGCAGATGAACCTCGACACCATCACGCCGAGGATTGGATATCCGGAAATACGGATGATGGCCGAATGCCACCGGCGCTGCTTTCTCACCGCGGTTTGTTATGGTCGTCTCGAACTCAATCCCATCAGCAGTGAGCGTAAAGCGCTGAGTATATGCTACATCGAACGGATAGTTCTGCTCACGAACTTCGTCGGGCACTTCGAGTTGATAGGTCGCAGATATGCGATCCGGCTGTTCCTCCAGCGCGATCCTGCTAAATGCGCTCAGAAAAAGGATCCCATGGGACGGCATATAATACGTCTTGTCGGAGCCGTATATCTTATACTCGCCAAATACCGCTGGCTCTACGTTCAAGTCCCACGTTCTGCCTATAGCCGGAAACAAAAGCGGGCTGCCCCCTCCGCTCGCTTTAGTTGCTTGCTGCGGCAATTCCGGCGGACAAAACATCAGTTCCTCGCCTTTGACGGACCAGGAAATGACATTGCATCCCCACCCGACCGCAATAGAGCACGATGCGCCATCAGCGAGTTGATATCGGTCGATCATTTCACACACCCCGTTTAGCTCATCAGTTCGCGGCTATTGTACAACAAAATCCCGTTGACAGGAACCGCCCGTCCATCTAACATTGGTATAACAACCTCAGGGGAGAATTAAATGAAAACGATCGCCTTTCCGGATGAGCGGCTTAAAGTGCACGGTTTGCACTGGTTTGAAGAGGATAAACCGGTGGTGCGCAGGCTTCCGCAGCGGCTCAAGGGGACTTTTCGAGAAGTGGTCTGGACCCTGGCGCAGTCCCCGGCAGGCGGCCGAATTCGTTTCGCGACCGATTCATTGGTGATCGGCGTCCGAGCGACCGTGCCGGATAACGATGTGATGCATCACATTACGAAAATCGGGCAAAGCGGTTTTGATATATATGTCGATGGTTATTTTGCGGGCAGCGTTTCACCTAACGCCCAGGGCAAAATCTCAAATGACTGGAACTGGACGGTCGGAACCGACAAGCAGTTTCGCAATATCGAGATATCCATGCCGCTGTATAAACCCGTGACAATAGAATCGATAGTGCTCGATGACGACGCAATCATCAAGGAACCCCGGCCGTATAGGGTCTCCAAGCCGATAGTCTATTACGGCACCAGTATAACCCAGGGCGGCTGCGCCTCCACCCCCGGCACCAGCTACCAATCGTTCATCAGCCGCTGGCTGGATGCCGATTTCGTCAATCTCGGCTTCTCCGGCAACGGATTCGGCGAGCCTGAACTTGCGGCGGCGATCAGCGAAATCGACGCATCTTGTTTTGTGGTGGATTTTTGGGCGAATGTCGGTGGGGACGATTATGGAAAGAAACTACCCGGTTTCGTCGGCCCGATTAGAGAGAACTACCCGGAGACGCCGATTGTAGTTGTACAGCCGTTCTTTTTCGCCAGTGATCGCCTTGATTGCAGCAGACACGAGACCATGCGCAGGGATTCGGAGGCGTTCGTCAAACGACTCAGCGAACAGGGTGATAAAAACATCCATTTGCTGGACGGATACAAAATGATCTCCAAAGAAGAGACATTCGGCCTCGTGGACGGGGTGCATCCGAACTCGCTGGGGTTTTATTTTATGGCAAAGGGGATGGCTCCGCTGCTGAAAAGCGTGCTTGGCTTGTAGTTGGTGTGTTATAATCCAACCGATGGAGCATCCGGTGTTATGCGGACCAATCGTTTGATAATTCAGTTGCTGTTCATGCTGCTGTGGTTTTTGCCGGCGGTGTGCGCCATAGCCGCTCCGAGTATGCGCGGCTATACGGGTCTGGTCGTCATCCCAACAGCAAGGGCGCTGGATATCGGGGAGTATGACTTCGGGGTTATGACCGAGGACAAAGGCATTTCACACGCCAACGACATCTTCGTAACATATAGCCCAAAGCAAAACCTTGAGGTCGGCGTCAACGCATATCAATCCCCCAGCGACGACAAGCGCAGGTTGCTGCTGAACGCTAAGTATATGCTGGCGGATGAGACCCAGGAAGCTGCAGGCGTTGCGGTCGGCTTGATCGACTTCACCAATGAAATCGACGCGTCCGCTTATGTTGTGGCTACTAAATCCATAGTCAGGCGGGCCAGGCTCTTCAAAAACATTCGCGGCGGAATAAGCGGCCACGCGGGATTCGGGATCGGCGAAATCGATGCGCTTTTTGTAGGGCTATCCGCTTATGCAGGCAACAGAGTGATGTTTTCCATTGAATATGACTCGCGCAACGTCAATCTCGGGTTCCGGTTTACTCCCGTCAAGGGGCTGCGACTGCATACTGCCGTGCTGGGATCAGGCGATGGAGATCATATCGGCCTAGGGGTGTCGTATACCAGGAAGTATTAAAATCAACCAGCCAGAGCCGAATGCGACGCAGCCTCCACCTGGTCGACTTTGTAGTCGGCTGCGATATTACCATCCTCCATCGCCACAATCCTTTGGGCTTTGCGGGCTAATCTATCGTCGTGAGTCACCAGCATAAAAGCGATTCCCAATTCACGGTTCAACTCAGTCAACAGTTCAAATACCAATGCACCGTTTTGGCTGTCAAGGTTGCCGGTCGGCTCGTCGGCCAGAATCAGCTTGGGCCTGTTGGCCAAAGCTCGAACGATAGCAACGCGCTGCTGTTGGCCGCCGGATAGCTCTGCGGGTTTGCTTTTGAACTTCCCGCCGAGTCCGACACGGTCAAGTAGTTCTTTGACCCATTTTCTATCGTCTTTGGAGACACGCCGGCGTATCCACAGCGGCATCATCGCGTTTTCCAACACATTGAACTCCGCCAACAGGTAGTGGAACTGAAAAACAAAGCCGATAGTATCCCCCCGCAGACGCGCAAGACCCGAGTCATCGAGTGTGGAGGTCTCCGTACCGTCGATATAAATCGCACCCGCGCTTGGTCTGTCCAAAGCGCCTACCAGGTTCAGGAGAGTGCTTTTGCCGGAACCGGAAGCCCCGACAATGGCGATAAATTCCCCCTGGTCGATGCGAAAGTCTACCCCTCTCAGCGCCCAGGTCTTAATTTCGTCTCCATAGCTCTTCGATAGTTCAACAGCTTCAACGATTGGTGTCATTTATCCTTGCCTGATAGCCTCCACGGGGTCTAATTTTGCCGCTCTATGGGCGGGGATGATGCTGGCCACAAGTCCCATAGCAAGAGCGACTACCGAAGCCAGCAGCACATAGTTAAGATCGAACTGCATCGGAATGATCGTCGCCTGCTTACCACCAAACATTTGGCCGGGGATCTTCAAGCTCGTTACAAGAAAACATAATCCGGAGCCGATCCCGGAGCCGAGCAGCGCCCCACCCAATCCAACGCCCAAACCTTCGAGTATAAACACGCGCCTGATCTGCTTGCAGGTGGCGCCCATACTCTTGAGTATCCCGATGTCTTTGGATTTCTGAACGACAAAGACTATCATCACGCTGGCCACGCCGAACGCCGAAGCCATTAGAGTCATGCCCTGGATGATAGCGGCCGCGGTATTTTGCATTCGCATCGTGTCCAGAAATGAGACGTTGCTCTCCATCCAACTGGTAACGGTAAGCGTGGTGATACCGCGGATATGGTTTGCAATGGCGTTGGCATCATACATCTCAGCGGAGCGTATATGTATGTTCGTGACATCTTTGCCGAGCTTGAACATCGCCTGGGCTGCCTCGAGGCCCATATAGACGGCGGTTTCGTTGATCTGCTCAATCCCCATATCGAAAATCGCCGCAACCCTGAACGATTCGGTCACCCCGAGGTTTGAGGTGACACGCAGCCTATTGCCTACTTTCACTCCAAGGTCATCAGCCATTTTCGTTCCGATGGCGATATTTTGAGCGTCGACTTTCGTGAAATCGCCCTCGACGATCCTGTTTTTCAACGATATAACCCGAATCTGCTCATCCGGAATCACCCCGATCACCCTCGCACCTACGGTCATGGCGCCTCGCGTCACCAGCCCATCACCTTCGACAGCGGGGGCGACCACCCGAACGCCGGGAATCGCGGCAATTGCTGCCTGCATACGCTCCCATTCACCGATGCGCTTGCTTCGAGTCGTCATTTTTTCAAGGGTGCTCATTGACGGTTTGTCGGTTATGCGCCACAAAGGCTTGGCATTGGGGGATGCAGCCTGTACGCTGATATGAGGGATTGAGCCGACGACGTCCTCGACAAGCCCGATCTGAAGCCCGTTAATCAGGGATGACAGGAATACAACCAGCAGCACCCCGACTGCTACCGCGCCGACTGTGAGTTCCGTCTGCCCGTGGCTTTTGATTAGATGCCGCCATGCGATTTTGAGTTCAAATCCGCGCATTTACTGGATCACCGCTACGTCGCCCGCCTCGACCCCGGCGGCGTTTCGAGCTACGTGCATCCCTTCACGCAGAGCGCCGTTCACTGCAACCCCATTGGGGCCGACCGCTCCCGTCGTTACCTCAACAGGAGTCGCCTTGTCGTTGTCTATCACGAATACCACAGATTTCCCCTCGTGTCGCGTGACTGAGTCCGCGGGTATCACGAGCCGCTTTGCCTTAGGAGCGGTGATTATGTTCACATCAACAGTCAGATCCGTGCGCAGCCATTCGACGCTGCCTTCCGGGCGAAGTTTAATTTTAATAGTGCCTCTGTCGGCATCGACTTTTGAGCCAAGATCATAGAGATAGGCATTAAAAGTGCGGCCCGGGTAGGCGTCTGAGCTAATCACGGCTTTTTGATACATTCGCAGCACCTTCAAGTTGGCTTCGTCGGTCTCGACTTCGATCACCGGCCGGGAGATCTGCTCAAAAACAACCAGCTTTTGTCCAGGGGAGATTGATTGCCCCTGTTCCACCGGCAGATCGGCGACCACGCCGCTGAATGGGGCACGCAATTCGCACTTGGATATGAGATCAATTGCGCGTCTATACTCCGCTTTGGCCTCGTCGAGCTTTGCTTTCGCAGCGTTAATATCTTCGCGGCGAGGGTTTGAGAGGATAGTATTAAGCCCCTCTGAGGCTGATTTTACGCTCGTGGAGCGTGCCGCGATTGCTTCTGAGAGCGCGGCTTCGGCTTCCGCAACCTCGGCGGGACGACTTCCGGCCTTGAGCATAGATATTCTCTGCTCTTGAGCGTTAGCGCTGGCGCGGGCCGTATCCACCGAGGTTTGAGCGTCATCCAAGCTGCTGGCCGCCAGCGCGCCTTGTTTGACGAGGCTGCTGGTGCGTTTTAGGTCTGATTCCGCCTTGTTAAGCAGCGCTTTGAGCCGCTGCAGCTCGGCTTGGGCCTCGGCAATCTCTTGAGATCGCGCACCCGATCGAAGATTACGCAACCGGGCTTGTGCTCCGACAACTCTGGCATCCCCCACCGATCGGGCATGTTCGACCTCGGCGCGGGCTTTGGCAACTTCGGAGCGAAGAGGCGGGCGGCTTGCTCTCGCCAATTCCGCCTGTGCGCTTGCCACTGCCGCCATTGCCGCATCCGCGCCTGCGATCAGCTCGGATTTGTCCAGCATCAACAATACTTGTCCGGCTCGAACTTCATCGCCGTTCTTAACGTTGACCTGACGGACAATGCCGGATATGTCCAGCCCTAAGTCGACTGATTTTTCGCCTCTCACGCGGCCTGACGCACTCAAAGTTTCCTGGGTTTCGACAGCTTGGACCGTCGTTACCTGCACTTTGGCGGGTGCGCTGACATATAAATACGTCCCTAATCCGACGGCTGCTATCATCGCCGCCCATATCATTCGTCCGATGTTACTGCGGATAAACCTTAGACTAAATTTAACAATCAAATTGAGTGTGCGAAAATGCGTTATGGAGCCTGTGTTCTGCTCTATCGTATAAACGTCCCCCATTTTCAGTCGTTGATGAGCCTTCGCCGCCTGGGCCATCGTATAGAATACGGGATTCACATGCGTTAAAGTTGCATCAAGAGGTGATTTATGCTTATAATAGAGAGGCTCTCCGGGGTCGTCCAATGGCAGGACAACGGCCTTTGGCGCCGTTGATCGGGGTTCGAATCCCTGCCCCGGAACCAGATTGCGCCTCGTCTATTTGGCGGGGCGCTTTGTTTTATTTATGGTTGATCGATTCGACGTTCCGGCAGGCATCCAGACAAACAACAACCACAGCGGCATCATCTTGAAGCTCTCCACCCGAGTGGCTTATTGCCGCCTCGAGCAGACCTGAGGCAGTCTCATCAGGGGACAGAGTCTTACTGCTTTCGAGAAATTGAATCATTCCTTTCTTTTCGAAGAACCTATCTATACCTGCTCGCGCTTCGGTGATGCCGTCGGTGACCAGCACTATAGTATCGTTTTCCGACAACTGCACTTCTCCCTGGTCGTATTCGCTCATATCCCAAACCCCCAGCGGCAGCCCACCCACGGGAAGCTCTTCAATTTCACCTGTCGAATGACACAGCAACGGCGGCTCATGGCCGGCGCTGGCGTAGTGTATCTCTCCGGTCGCCGTATCTATGACCGCGAAAAACGCCGTCAACATACCGGCCTCGTTGTCCATGTCCATATCCATGCACAGGGCTTGATTCGCACGATTCAGCACGCGAGCAGGGCTTGATTCGATGACCGCGTAGCTCCGAATGGCGTATCTGGCTGCGGCGACTCGGATAGCCGCGGCAAGACCCTTGCCCGCCACATCACCTATGAGCACTCCGATTTTGTTGTTTCCCAGATCGAATACATCATAAAAATCGCCCCCTACCTCTGCTTCACGAAGTGCAGGTTGATATCGCACTCCGATACTGAAGTTGCCAATTTTGGCGGGGACGTGTGGGGGAATCAGAGCCTGCTGCAGCATATCGGCGATATGGTGTTCTCGCTTGTAAATCTCCTCCCGCCGACGTTCATATTCCAGTTGATCGGCAATATCATGAAGAGACAGGGTGCCGCCAAGGATTTTACCTCTGCCGTCTCTAACCGGAGACCCGCTGATGCTGACTGCAACCTCGCCCCACGCCGACACAATCTTATATCGTTCAGAGTTGGTCTCCACTCCCTGCAGCACCCGACGCGATGGATAATCTTCAACTGCAACCGGATCGCCATCCAACGTAAATATGCCCCATTCCGTCAACTTCGCGCCCACCACTTTATCTGAATGGATACCGATCAATTTGTTGAAGGCCTCGTTGGCCATCAGTATGTTGAAGTCCCCATCAAACAAAACAACGCCATCATATATGCTGGAGATGAACGATTCGAGCTGTGCTGCGCGGCACTGTGATTCCTCCCTTGCCTCTTGAGCTGCATATTCCGCCCGCCTTCGCTGCGTGACGTCTCGCGAGACCCCTAACACCTCTACCGCGCCAGTCAATTCATTGACATAATACCTTGTAACCGCTTCCATAATTATAACCGAGCGATCGCGACATATTAAATGCATGTAGTCCGTGTAGTAGCCCTGATCAGACGCATTTGCGAGCAAAGTTTGTGCACGCTGTTCTATTATCGTCTTCAATGATTCAGTCGTCTCCGACCTCATCAGTTGTTGCAAAGGCAAGCGAAGCGCTTCCTCGACAGTGTATCCACATAGTCGCTCGACGGATTGGCTGATATAGCGCAAGCAGGAAGATTCAGCATCCAATATCCACACAACATCCAGCATATTGCCCGTCAAAAACTTGTAGTGTCGTTCACTTTGAGCCAGTGATTCCAAAAGCAATTCGCGTTCTTTGGCCGTTCTAGCCCGCTCTTCACGCAGACGAATCGCCGACACCCCATATCCAAGATCCTCCGAAAGATTCGACAGCAGCTCGATCTCGCCGTCGGTGAATGCGTAAGGAGCCCTGCTGTTTATCGACATTACACCTATAACTTTACCATCCACAAACAGAGGCAGAGCGATCGAGGATGAGTATCCTCGGACTTTTGCGGCTTCACGCCACGGCTCGAAGCGAGGATCCTCGAGCAAGTTCCTGCACACATCCGGCTTACCGGTGCGAATGGCGACACCACACGGCCCTTGACCACGCGTGGTGTCCGCCCAAGTGATGTTAAGACTTTGAAGATAGTTGTGGTCAAAACCTGAATCCGCGACCGGAACGACAGATTTACCCTCGTCGTTTTGAACATAACCAATCCACACCATTTTATGTCCCCAATATTTGACGACTATTTTGCAAACTTCGTTTAGATAGGAGGTTTCGTCTTTGGCGTGCATCATTGCGCGACTGCTGTCGATGTGAGCTTTAAGGGTGCGGTTCAGTTGCTGCAGGGCCAATTCTGCTTGTTTGAAAGATGAGCTTTCGACCCTTATCCACTTGCCGTCACGCTTCATAAGCGCATATTCGTGATTGGATACCACATCAGCGACTTCACCAGCGCCACACTTATCGATCGAATAGGTACACGCAGCAATCATACGATACGCGCCAATGGTGGTATTTACAGCCTCTTCGTAAGCTCGAAAATCCGACCAGTTATCCTGTTCAAGCCAGAACGTATTACCGGATAACCGAAGGCCTTCCAACCCTTTGGCCAGAGCTGAATTCAGCTTGTTTATCCAGCCGTTCATTATTCGCTGCCCGTCGATGACTCCATCGATTTTATACCACTGATCGTAGGGCAGAATCTCCATTTGGCCCGATCGCAGATAATCATCCAGGTCCGGCACATATTTGCGCAGCGCTTCGGCGGCTTCATCGACATCGAGTGGTTCTGAGGTGACCCACATGCAGAATTCATTTGCCCACAATCCGGCGGCAAAATACGGAACCAGCATCTCTACTAAATCTTGCCTGGTCTCGTAGAACTGGCAGAAGTGCGTCCCCCACGGAACATCTCCGACAATTTCTATGCCGGTTTTGCGAAGCTCCGCTTCGTCGTCCGTTTTTGACGCAAATCGAGCACTCGGGTTCTTCTTCGAATCGTCAATGGTATCTGAAGTTGGCCTGTCGTGAGCCATAGAATCACCACCTGTCGCGATTGAAGCCATTTCGATGTGTGGTTATTGTAGCATATTTTTCTTGTCCTTGCTTGCTAATCTTTGGCAAAGGTAATAAGAATCAGCTCTATTGGATATTCGCTTTACGATTGAACGTCGGACAACGGGGACGGGGATTCCTTGCGGCGGAGTATTCGAGCTAATTTTTGCAGCAGACGCGATCTATTTGCGAGTGCATTTCTTCGCAAGGCCAGCATCTCAAGCTCAAGGTCGGCCTTTTGGATTTCCTCGGTAAGAACCTCAAGCATCGCTTGAACCGCCTCAGATGAGGGGCAAGATCCTTGATCTTTTTTGACGCGTGCGTATTCATAAACAATGCGGAGGGCAGGTTCGACACCAACGTCGTAGGTCGAGGGCTTCGAATCGACCAATTTTTCGACAGACTCGACCCGCTGGATCGGCGCGGCTGATTCAATTGACAGAGAAGCACGGCCCTCCGAAGCATTATTGACCACGCACGACAAGTTCATATCTTCACAGTTGCTCAAAGTCTACCTCCGATAGCCAAACATAATTATCAGTCGTTTCGCCTGCCGCCTGTAGGGACTAACAACCCGACCACGGCGCCAAAAATCACGCATCCCCAAAGTACGAGGCTGCTTGCATATAACATCAGCATGTTTGGAACAAAAAACCCCATTATCACAAACACCATGACAATCCAGATCAAAACCCCGTAAACGCCACCCACACAGCATGCCCAGACCCTTCCCACTCTGCCGACCAGAGTCGATATGATTACTCCATATATTCCTCCCAACGCCATCCCTCCAAGAAACCACATCGCCAGGCCGAGCGGCAGCGTGTAGAAATGATCGCCGTAAATGTTGAAAGCCAAATACTTGATCGGAAGCAGCGCATCTCCGTTCTGCCGTGTATACGTCCAACTCAAGAAAAGCAAAGACAAAGCCGCCGCCACAAAACCCGCCTTGATTCCGGCCACTGTTGAACCGTTAAGCACTGGTTTTGGCCTTGGCAAAAGAAATTCTTCAATTTTACTGTCGAGCCTGCCCGGTCGTCCTTCGTTAGCCCTCATAGCCTTTTCCCCGGGCTGCAGCGCAATCGTACGAACTATTTAATCAATACCCATATATTTCGTCATAATAAGCGCACGTTTCGGTCGTATTCAGGCAAGGGTATCCCGAAAATATTCGTGCGCACCCTTAGGTCGGGAGGCGGCTATGAAGTGTGATAAAGCAATATTCCGGCTGATTATATGCATTGTTGTGCTGCACTCGACGTGTCTGCATGCTGCGGATGCGCCTCTCAATGAAGAGGTGAAAGTGGGGCAAGATTACGCAGCGCAACTCGACCGGCAAGTAACGTTTCTCCAAGACACAACCGTCAGCGAGAGGGTGAATCGCATCGGGCAGGCGTTGGCAAAAATCGCCAACGATGTCGAAATCAATGCAAACTACGGTTCTTCAAACATCGTGCACTTTGACTACACATTCAAAGTCATTGATGACAATGATGTGAATGCATTCTCGCTTCCCGGCGGCTATATCTACGTCAACTCCGGGCTTATGGACATAGTGGAATCCGATGACGAACTAGCCGGGGTGCTTGCGCACGAAATCGCCCATTCCTGCCATCATCACGGTATGCAGTTAGTCCGCAAACAACTTTCCATCAACAAAATAGTGGCCCTGGTAACACTTGTGGGACTTTTAGCAAACGTAAAAGGCCAGGACCTTCACAACCTGTTATATGGGGCGCAGTTATTGAAGACTGCGAAGATGAGTGGCCACACTATGCAGGCTGAAAAGGACGCCGACCGCACTGCGATTGCATATCTCGCCAGGTCTAAATATAACCCTGCCGGGATGTTATCTTTTATGAAAAAACTCGATGATCTCAACGATGCCAACCCCTCTGCATCGCCAGGAATTTATAAAGACCACCCTTCGCCATATCGCCGCGTCGCCGCTATAACCAAAGCTATGAAAGAAGAAGGCATACAGATCGATTTGAGCGAAACTCGGCAGTGCTGCGCAAAAACCGTTCCCGCCGAGGGTGATGACAGCCTCTACAGCGTGGTAATAGGTAAAAAAGTGGTGTTTGTCGCGGCTGAGATCGACAACGGAGAGTTGTCGTCCAAATCACGCTGCGACGCTCTGACATCAGCGATCAACTCGATGATCGATCGAGGTCTCACCGACAAGGATATAGCCATCGGCCCGGATTGGAGCACGATTAACCTCGACGGCGCCCAGATTCTGAAGATAGAATCCGCAGATGCTATAATGACGGGCCAGAGCGAATCCGCGCTTGTAAGGCAAATTCAGGATGCTCTGCGATATGCCGTCTGGGCCGAATGGCTTCATAATCGCTGCCCGGTCGTCCAAAATAGTTTGAATGAAGAACTAGATTGATTGGCGAGGTGCCGGCCTGACACGAATATTATTGATCACGGTGCGGACGCCGTGCGCACCTTTGGCAATACGCACAGCACTGATCTTCTGATCCGCGCTGTCGCACCACCCGACCAGGAACAAATCTCCTTCCGTAACAGTTACGTCGATGGTTTGCCCGCTGGTGTCCTGATCTTCGCTGAGCCTCGACCGGACAATATCGGTTATGGCCTTATCTCTTAACTTATGCATGGCTTAACCTCCAGAGGCCGTACACACGAAGAATCGCGTGCGCGAGCACAACTATTAAATTATTCCCACACGGAGATATTTGAAAACTTAACCCAAAGCTATCGGGGCTATCTGGGGTGTTTTTCGGCTTCTTTAATTGTCTGACGGAAGCTGGGATTGCGTATCTCGAACTTGCCGCTGCCAAGAACCACCAGCCTGCTATTCGGCATATCTTTTCTTATCTTATGCCTGCCACATTCCAGCATCACCTGATCATCGGTGGCATTTGGATTGTATATGTAGCTGGGAGCATCGCCGACGGACTTATCCAGCGGACAGCGAAGAACGGAGGGGTCTTTTAGGTATTGTTTGGCAAGGCCTTCCAGTTTTTGGGGCCGATTTCCGGTAACGTCTTCATATCGCGAAATAGCAGCCGACAGTTCTTGGAGGTTGTATTTGCATACTCCCATCGCCTGCACACTCGGCATACGCGAAAAATAGGTCAATACCCCAAGAAACAAGGCCATTACGAGGAGGCACGCAACCAGGCAGCCTTTCAGCGGCAGGCTGCATCCGACCGGATTAGGATTGTCATTGTTGATCGCCATAACCTGCTCACAATATAATATATCTGGAGGTTTGCGTCAACGCAGTTGGCCGGCGGAATACGTTGACACATAGCATGAACCGACGTAACATAATGCCATCTTGTTTGGGTTGTCGCTCTCGGAGAAGGTTTATGAACGAAAAAATTGAGATTCGATCCTATCGGCCTGATGATATCGACAACGTGGTGGAGGTGCTCAATAGAAACTTGACCGCTGACCCCATCACAACAGAGGCCTTCCAGCGTAAGGTGCTGCTGGATCAGAATTACGATACACGCGGGTCGTTGGTGGCGTGCAGAGGATCTGAGATTGTGGGTTATTTGCTGGGGATGACTCGCAGGTTTCCGCTGGAGGATGCGGCCGCGGACTTTGACAGATCGTGGATATCACTGCTGTGTGTGGATGCGCCTTATCGCAGGAGAAAAATTGCGACCAAGCTGCTTGCGCAGGTTGAGAGCTACTTCAAGGCTCGGGATTGTAAAGCTACATTTATATCAGGATATGCTCCGAACTATTTTATGCCGGGCGTTGATCCGGTGGCGTACCCGGCGGCGTTGGAGTGTTTTAGCAGCGTCGGGTTCAATGAGGTATACCGACCTTTGTCGATGGATGCAGATTTGCTCAAGTTGACCACCCCGGAGTGGGTCCCGGCGAAAGAGCGGGGGCTGGTGGAAGCTGGGGTAAAGTTTGAAGCCTACCGGCCGGAGCTGATACTGCCGCTTTTGGATTTTATGAAAGCCGAGTTTCCAGGAGACTGGCAAAGATTTCTGCGCGACGCGATGACAAGGATCACCACCGGTGAATATCATCGCACTAATTTGTGGATCGCACACACCGATGGCAAAGCGCTCGGCTTCGCCATGCACGATAATAATTGCAGATTTGGGCCGTTCGGCGTGGCTTCGAAAGAGCGCGGCCGGGGATTGGGAGTGGTCCTGTTGTTGCGGATCCTGTACAGCATGAAGGCGAAGGGCCTGCATAATGCCTGGTTTTTGTGGACCGACGAAGCTGCCGCACGGGTCTACGATGTGGGCGGATTCAAAGAATCGCGGCGATTTGCCTATATGAAAAAGGCCCTGTAGACCGGTGCCGCTCACATAATATGTGATGATGGCAGGTTTGGATCGCAGCATTTGTGTCAATAAATACTATGACAGTGATCTGTGATAAACAGAGTGGCGAAAAGTAGGACAACAGCAGAATTGATTTTACACCTGTGGGCATCAAAGAGCTGGCAAGGTGATGACATAAGCAGAAAGCTGCGCAGGCCCTGAGTAATTTATATTCAGGGCCTGTTTTTAACTCTATTGACCGGGCATATCATCGCCGTACGGGTGCTGTTCGCCGCGCTGACCTCTGTCGTGAGAGGGCCGAACGGGCGCTCTTGGCTGTGTTGTGGTCGTTACAGGAGCGTTGACTTTGGGATTGGCAACGTTGATTGGAGGCTGGATGGGTTTAGCTGGTTCGACGGGTCGGGCGAACATCCAGTATCCCAAAAAGATCAGCGCAATAGCCGCCGCCACTATGATAATCGCTGATAGTTTTCTATCTCGTTTGCGCTCGACTGCCTTACGATCTTTTTCTTGATCCGCAGCTTTGCGCTGTTTGACTTCCTTAGCTGCCTCTTCGACATCTTTCAGAAAGCCTTTGGATACCTTCTCTAAGTCGGAGTCCAGATCCAATCTATTATTATCGGACATTGCACGAACCTCTCATCGAGACCATTCAAATCTACTAATAATTCTACCCCAGTTGCATCCGCAAACTCAAGGCATTTAATCCGCTTGTTGGGGCTTGCGCTCTAAATCAACGCTGCCCCTCGCACTAACCATCTTCCAGGGAAAGAAGCGCTCCCCAGTCCATTTGTTTGACGATTTGACCTGGCGGGAAGTTCTCCAAGCAGGCTCAATGCACAAATAGACATTGTGTGGAAAACAGATCTCGCCCTCACCCTAACCCTCTCCCCCAGGAGAGGGGACAGGTGCGCTCACCCTGGCCCTCTGCCCCAAGCGAGGGATTACAAGCCCTCACCCTAATTGTCCTGCCCCTATGACGAGGGCCCCAGTTACTCCCTCTCCCTTGAGGGAGAGAGAGGGGGTGAGGGGGTGAGCCAGGCAAGTCGGGCGGGGTGTGGAAAACTGAAAAATTGTGCGGGAAGGGAGATTTCGCCCTCACCCTGACCCTCTCCCCCAGGAGAGGGAATTCTTACTCTCCCTCACTCTAACCCTCTCCCCCGGGAGAGGGGACTCCATGCCTGGCCCGCACTTTAACCTCGCAGCCGGTAAAGTTGAAAATCGAGCGCACCCTGTGCCATAATATGAACGGCGAGCAAGCAGAGGCGATTATTATGAGCAACGGCATCAAACAGGTTTCCAAAACAACCGAAGTCGACGAGAGAATGTCGGCGCTTATGACCAATTCATCGGCTATCAGTTCCCTGTCGACTGCGGTGGAGGGGACAATCGGGCCTAAGGGGCTGGATTGCATGCTGGTCGACAAGTATGGCGATGTAACCGTAACCAATGATGGGGCGACGATCCTGGATAAAATCGACACCGCCCACCCCGCAGCTAAAATGTTGATCAGAGCAGCACAAGCTCAAGAGGAAGAGATCGGGGACGGGACGACCACTACCACCATTCTGGCGGGCGCGCTGATATCCGAGGGCATCGAGCACATTAAGCGAGGCGTCCCTGTGATGAAAGTCATAGAGGGCATCAAGCTGGGGGTGGCTGAGGCTTTGTCGTTCGTGAAGTCGAAATCATCCGCGGTGAGTGTGGACAATGACACAATAACGAGAGTAGCGCTCATTGCGGCTCGCGGAAACGCCGAGATCGCAGATCTGGTGGTGAAAGCAGCACGAGCGATCGGAGATAAGCTCTGCCGGCGCGGATACAGGCTTGCTGATATTATACATGCCAAAGAATGCGCCAACAGCGAGGTGTTCACGGGTATAATTCTCGACAAGCAGCGCACGAACAAGCATATGCCGTGTGAGTTGAGCGATCCTGTAGTGTTGATTGTCGATGATGCGCTGGAGCCTGCACAAATCGAGGATGAAGCGTTGGCGACCGAATCCGGTTTTGCCAGGCATATTGCACTACAAGAGCAATTTAGAGAGACCATCGAGAAGATCATCGGCTTGGGGATAAAGTTTGTTGCGGTTGGCAAGAATATCGACCCGATCGCCGAAGAATTGTTCGTTGATGCAGGTATATTGGCGGTTAGAAGAGTATCGTCGCGTGATATGTCTTTACTGGCGGCGCTCACCGGCGCACGGGCGGTTAAGAGAATGGGCTTGCACAAGGATGCGGGGGAGTTGAGAGGTTTTCTGGGTAAATGTGATCGGGTATACGAGGATGAGATGCTCGACAATATAAGGGTTGTTGGAAGCGCGGAAGCCTGCATTGCAACGGTGATAATCGGCGCATCGACCAGGGAAGTCAAGGAAGAACGGGAGAGAATTGCTCGGGACGCGGCCGGGGCGGTGCAGGCGGCAATCAGATCCGGCGTGGTGCCGGGAGGCGGCGCAATAGAGATCGCTGCGTTCAGGCATGTTCAGTCGATGCGGGACTCATCACGCGGAATGAGCGCATATGGAGTCGATGCCGTGACGGCTGCACTTAAAAAGCCGCTCAGCCATATCACCGCGAATGCCGGGTTTAATCCGTTGGAGAAGGTAGAAGATTTGATCGTCGAGCAGCAGTCCCAAGGATCGTATACCCTCGGGATCGACTGCGACACAGGTGAAATCACAGATATGATGGAGCGTGGGGTGCTCGACCCGACCGACGTCAAGCTCCACGCGCTTTCGACTGCCTCGGAGATCGCCGAAGCGATATTGCGGATCAATACAATAATCAGAAAGCGTGACGACGAGAACCGACCAAGCGCAGTATAGGATAAGTGAACTGAGGAACAAGATGAACAAAAAGGATAAAGTCAAAGCACCGATCGAATTTGAAGCCCCTGTGGAGGAAGAAGTGGAACAAAGCGCACCGGAGGCGGATATAGACGACCTCCAACAAGAAATCGAAAACTTAAAGTGCAACATCGAAGAGATGCAAAACAGCTATCTTCGCGTGATGGCCGATTTTGACAACTACCGAAAACGACAGCGAGATGACCTCGCCCAGCAGAAACATCTGATTCGCGAAGATATAATAGGCAAGGTGTTGGGGCTGATAGATAACCTCGACCGCACCGTTCTTGCCGCGGAAGCCGAGCACAGCTATGAGTCACTGATGGAAGGCGTCACCCTCACTTTGAAAAGTATTAGAGAAGTGCTGGCCAGGGAGGGACTACAGCCGATCGAAGCCGTGGGCCAGGAATTTGACCCGAACTTACACGAAGCTATGTTTTGCGAAGAATCCGATGAATGTGAGCACAACACTATCACAGAAGAGCTTGAAAAAGGCTACACGCTGAACGGCCGGGTCCTGCGCCCTTCCAAGGTGAAGGTGGCGATCAACGAGTAGCCCGTATCATGACTCGCTTAAAGCTCATTTGTTTTCTTGCTTCTGTCTGGCGACCTGCCTGGTCAACTCGGCAACGCGAGAATCCGCCAAGACGCGAGCTTTCTCTATGGCGGCTCTGCCTTTAATGATTTTGGCATCCGCCTCGTCGAAACGGGACAGCAAACTGCCTGTGTCGATAACACCCGATGAGTCTGCTGCAGCCGAGGCCGCGCTGACGGCGTTTTTTCGAGTCAGCAAACCGCCTATGATGTCTTCTTTGGCTGCAGCCAGGCCGGGAGGGGCTTTTAACTCGCTTATCTGCCTGAATGCCACGTCAAGAATCGTAGATCGACTTGCGGCGCGAATTGCATTTCTATCCCCCGAGCGAAGCGCCGCTTTGAATGTGCTCACACAGTTGTCGGCATTGCCCAAGTGGTTTTCTATTTGTGTGAGATAATTAGCCACCGACAGGGCCTGCAATTTGGCGATGTTAAGCGCGTTTGTGCCGGTCGAAATCGCAGGCGCAACGCTTTGTTCATCACGCAGCGGCGCCATCACGGCCATCCCCACAAAGACCATCGCTGCCAGCACACCTAAGGCGACCAGCATCTTGTTTGGGCCGGAACTGGTTCTTTTGAGAGCTTTTGGCAGCCGAGGGTTGGGGTTAAATGTCTCTTGAGCAGCAAGCTCAGGTTCTTCCGGGATCTCCTCCGGCTGCTGAATTTCTTCGTGTGAATATGTCCGCGCGGCTGCTTCGGAGCGAGAAGAGGTCTCCTCGGTTTGAGTTTCGGCTTCGACTCGTTCGGTGACGACGGGAGGAGTGACGCTGTGTGATGCACGCGGCTCAATGCGATTTACAACACAATTCGTCAATGCGACCTCAGCCAGGAAAGCCTCGGCTTTTTTGACGCGCCCCGGCCCGGTGAATACTATGACGTTATCCGGCCTCGAGCCGTCGGGGGCGGATTGCTCGACGTTCGAGCAGATTTGGATCACTGCGCCGAGTGGGCCTTTGCGAAGATTGATCGCGCTGACATCATTTAGCTCGAACCTGGCAGCGCGTTGGCCGTTGAGTTCGCCGGTTGCTGTGTGCCCCGCTTTGACAATAATGATACTGGAGCAGGTCAGGGCGATGGCCTGTCCCTGATCCCCCGCTTCCTGGGCCATAACTTGCTCGCCGGTCGCCAGCGCACCTTTTATGGCCTCGGCAAGACGTTCGTCAAAATCTGCAAAGTCGGCACGGTTCGTTGAGGTCATTATGCAACTCCCTCGCTTGAATTACAATGATTGCAATATAGTTTCACATACTATATTGTGGCGAGTTATGGGGCGGGCTGGAGGACATATCGCGAATTAGCTGGGCGATATTAGGTAGATGATGTTTCGAGGCGCCGCGGCAGGCCCCGAAACACCGATTTACCATGTCAATTTAGAGCAGCGGGTCGATGCGGCTGACAATTTCGTTCTTCGGCCGAAGGCCCACTATGCGGTCTGCGATTTCCCCACCCTTGAAAAACAACAGTGTGGGAATGCTCGATACACCGTATTTGCTGGCCAGAGCGGCCTCGGTTTGAACATCGAGCTTAAAGACCTTGATCTTGTCTTTATATTCATCCGCAATCGTATCAATAACCGGCCCAAGCGCCTTGCACGGGCCACACCACTCAGCCCAAAAATCGACAATAACAGGGACGTCGGATTTCAGGACCTGCTCATCAAATTTGTCTGCTGTTATAGCGGAAGCACTCATTTCTCTCCTCCTTAAGAATAATAAATATCTGAAGCTAAATCTGACTTCGTTTCCATCCGAACAATCGAAGGGCACTGCCCTCGAATATATTGTTTTTGTCGGAATCGCTTATCTCGGCATCCTGCACAAGGCCGATAATCGCGGACGGATCGACATACGGCAGCCCACTTCCATAGACTATTCTGTGAGCGCCTATTCGTTCGACCGCAAACTGTATTTTGTCTGGGCTAGACGACCCGGAAACCTCCAATACCAGGTTGAGAGTGCGCTCGGCGAGGATCGTCGCCATCCGCCAGTCCTCTCCGCCCATTCCCAAAAGAACAAACTTCATCACATTGAATGTCTTGGCAATCTCGTTGGCGGCCAGTGCAGCTTCCTGATTGGGCGTGTGTAAAAAGACCGGCTTCACAAATCGACGATGGGCGTTGAGTATCTCCTCAGTCTCCGCCAAAGTAACGTGCCTGTCTCGGATTCCTGAAGTGAGAAGCAGCGCCGCGAATTGATCGCTGGTCAGATATGCGTGCATCTCCTGCTGGGCCTGCTCAGGGTAGTTCATGTTGACAACCACGCAGCCCAGCATAGCCTTTTTGCTTTCCACTATCTTCGCTATTTGGGCGTTGCCACGGCGAAAGTCGCAGGAGTTGCCGATAGTTGACGATATTACCGAGCGCTGGACGCCGTATTTTTGCATACTACGCGCGAGGTTGGCTTCGGTGAACGACACCCCCCAAACGGGCGTGGATCCGATTTCGGCGTGAACATCTATAATGCCCATTCTACCCCTCCCCCAACAATCGTTTGATATTGCCGGCTAACACAGCAGCCTTTGCATCATCGGAGATGTCCGCATCCATCACATAACCCAAAGCCGCCGCCAACGAACTGCGCAGACATCCGGAACCAAAAATAACCCGATCAGCGCCGACCTGATCCACCAAAAACCGCAGTGCGCCCGGCACCCGCAGCCCTCTTGTATCACACATCGTGCTGGGGTATTTGCGCATCACCGACACCGTTTCCGCCATATTCTCAAACGAGATGCCTTCAAGGATGAAAGTAATGGCGCGATTGTCCAAAATCCGCCGCAGGGCGCTGGGACATCCCGTTTCGCGCGCCTGGATCATCACCGGCAATCCGGACGGCTCGATCTCATCGAGCAGATCACAAAACGAGGAGAGGTCCAACGGCCAGTCCTGCAGCAGCGGGAAAAATCGAAACATCTTGAAACCAGCGTCGGCCAGTTTTGACGCCAGCCCTTTTGCCCCGAAATACCCTCTCGGGTCGATTGTGGCCGCCGGCATTACTGCCCCGCCCTGTTCTGAGCACAAACGCAGAGTCTCGTTATTGCCATCGCCGGAATTGTGCAGCACTCCAACCGTCGAAACCGCAATCGACTTTGATACTCCATGATTTTTCATAGCCTTCAGCAGTCGCTCGATCGGCATCTCCGCTCGCACGATCGGCCACGGGCCAAAGACCGTATTAGCATCTATAATCTCAAAACCCATGCAATACCTCGTCTAACGGTCGATAGATCTAATGACCATATTTCTCGGCGCAGCAGTCGATGCGCGCAACAACCCGAGATTGGCCGACTACCTCGATCAGCTCAAACAAGCCCGGCCCCCACGTGCGCCCCGTCACCGCCATACGAGTAGGATGTATGATATCGGCAGCTTTGACTCCGAGAGCGTCGGCAACTCCTCTAAGCGCGGCTTCGATATTGGCCAGGCTCCACTCCTCCAGGCTTGCCAGCTTGATACTAACCGCCTTCAATATCGCAGGCGTTGTATCCTTCGCCAGATGTTTTTTTGCTCCTTTTTCATCGTATTCGATCTCGTCTGAATAGAAAAACGATACCATTTCCGGAGCTTCTTTAAGCAACACCAGCCGATCCTGAATCAGCCCAGTCACTTTGTGAAGGTAATCAAGCTCCTGAGCGGAGGGAGGCTCGGATATGAACCCGGCCTGCTGTAAGCGAGGGAGAATCATATCCGCCAATTGCCCTACAGTGAGCATCCGCACATACTCCCCCTGCAAATCGTTGAGCTTGGCAAGGTCGAATATAGCGGGGTGGTTTGTGATACCCTCCAACGAAAACTTCTCGATAAGCTCCTCCCGCGAATACAGTTTGCGATCTTCTCCGGCGCTCCATCCCATTGTGGCAAGGAAATTGAGCATAGCATCCGGCAAATAACCATCCTCGATATAAGATAGAAAACGTGTCTGCGCCTCACTGCGTTTGGAGAGCTTTTTGCCCGTTTCATCGAGGATCAGCGACGGATGCACCCAGACAGGCGGCTGCCAGCCGAACGCCTCGTATATCTGCATGTGCTTGGGCGCACTCGACAGCCATTCATCTCCGCGCACAACGTGAGTGATTTTCATAAGATGATCGTCGACCACACTAGCGAAGTGATATGTTGGATAACCATCGGCCTTGATTATCACGAAGTCGTCCTGCAAGTCGTTGCGGAAACTGACATGTCCACGCACGGCATCCTCAAGCTCGGTGACGCCCTGGGTATTCATCGCAAATCTGATTACAGGCTTGGGATTTTCTTGCGCACACTGATTGCGTGATTGTTCGTCGAGATCGCGGCATCTTCGATCGTATCCCGGCGGCAGCTTGGCCGCTTCCTGCACCTTTCGCATTTCTTCGAGCCGCTCTTTTGTGCAATAGCAATAATAAGCTCTGCCACTGTCGATAAGCCGCCGGACGTATTTGTGATAAAAGTCCAGTCTTTGAGATTGGAAATACGGGCCGAACGGGCCGCCGACCTCTGGGCCTTCGTCCCACTGCATCCCCATCCACCGCAACGCCCTCATCATCTCTTCCAGGGAGCCTTCGACGAAGCGGTTGCGGTCTGTGTCCTCGATTCTAAGAACAAACGTGCCGCCGGTGTGTCTTGCATACAGATAATCGAAAACCGCGGTGCGAATGTTGCCGATATGCGGGGAGCCGGTGGGGCTTGGAGCCATACGTAGTCTGGGTTTATCGGGAGTCATAAATAAAATGGTCCTCATTCATGTTGTAGCTAATTATAGCAAACACAGCGGTGACGACCAATCGACCGCCACCGCTATGCTCATTATATCGCCGCCATCGGCTAATTTTTTGTGATGTATTTGCGCTTCGTCTTTGTGAAGCCTTGAGTGATCTTCTTTGCGTCAAGTTGCCACAAGCCGGACTTGCCACGAGTGTGGAAGCAGTGATATGAGCTTAAAATCGATGCGATCACCAATCTCGTTGTGCGTTTCACGATGTTGACTTCGTTGACGAGTTGAGCGAATGTCATCCCCTGGCCGTGCTGTCCCAGGATGCTGGTAATCACGTCGAAGATCGGCATATCCCGGCTTTCGAAGTCGTTGCGGACATCAAGAAGCTCCAAGCTGCGTCCCACGTCAATAGCAAGCTGTTCGTCAACCTCACCATCGTAGCGATATCGGAACTCACCGGGTTTGGCGGTCTTTTCGATATAAAAAGCCGCACCGGAGACCTCGGTGATATCTTTATAGAAATCTTTAAGGCCAAAAATCAGTCGAAGCTCATTGTTGACATAGGCAGATTTGCGCTTGCCCTCGTCGATGAGCGTAATCGGGATGATCGCCGGCTCAGGCCCGAAGAAGTCCGGATTAATCTGGCACAGAGGGAACGTGCCCTCCACCTTATGATGGTATTTAAGCACACAGCGCTGAGAGTCGCCGTTGGGCTGGTAATTGGTCAGCGATGGGTCCTCGTCGGTCACGTCTTCGACCAGAGGATCGTATATCTCGGCCTTGAGGTCTCCCTCGAAACCCTCAACTTCGAGTTCCTGATCGAAAACCTCTCCCTCGGGAGTCTCATACGGCGGTGTAGGCGGCACTTCCAGGCTCGTCGGCATGAGCTGCACCTCATCCGGAAACTCTTCTTTTTTGCTATATCTAGTGCCACCGAGCCACATCACACGATCATCCGCCGCGAGCGCATCTTTCACTTGCTCATACGCGCCGGCATACGCGCCCTCGTCCGGGCTGACCTCCAAAACCTGCTCTATGAGGTCTTCCGCAGACGCGCTGTCTTTGGCTAGAATCAGCTTTATTATCTCTTCTTTATCGGTATCGGTGAGGTTGACAGGCCCTTCGAGTTCATCCTCTTCATCCGCGGGCAGCGCAGCTACCTCTTCGGCAATCTTGCTCAAAGCGGCAGTGAACTGTTTTTCAGCGCTCACAGGGTATGCCTTTTGATCGGAAAGCAGCAGAATGCGGTCGTCTGAAACCAACTGCGCGTAAAAGTCGATTGGGTGGAAGTCCGTCTTAAGCGCTCGCCAGGCAATCAGAGCCAAAATCTTCACCGGCACAGGCTTTTTGCACTTCTTGAGGATGGCCGCTGCGGAATCCGCGATGTTATCGGCATCCCACTTGCCCTCTCCACAAATCTCCGAATACTCGTCTACCTGCCGCTGCGACAAATAGTTGTCGAATATGACGTCTGCTTCTTCGTCGGAGGACGGCTCCAGCAGCCACTCAGATAATCCATAACCCAGCGCCCCAGAATCATAGAAGTTCTCTCCACGGGTCAGTATTCTGGGCAGCACTTCTTTGTATGCCTCTGCGGGACGATCGAATATTTGTCCAAGTTCAGCCGCAAGCAAATCCAGCGACACAGGCACCCCCGCGCTCACCAGCACATCCGCCAAAACCCTCTCAAACGGCCTGCGAGTATCGCTCCATCTTATCGATGGGGCCCAACGCCGATCGGTCATCTCAAACCGATCACTTTCGAGCATCACGCTGCGAATCAGCTTAGGGGTCGCCTCCGGCAAATTAACAGCTTTTGAAACTTGTCTCAGTTTTGCCGGCTGCTCCCTTCCCAGCAGAACAAGGTAAGCTTTATCCGCCAAATACAGCTTGGCGGCTTCGCGCGTAATATCTTCTTTCGTCAGCTTTGTGGCTGAGTTATCCATGATTCCTCCGTTCCGAATGCGTCGTGACCGAGCAGCCAGGACGTCAAAAAGTTATTAGATCGTATTCGGTTGCATTAGTAATGGTCGCCCTAACAAACGTGCCGGGTTTAAGGGAGGTATCGTCCAGATAGACCAAACCGTCGATCTCAGGAGCATCTCTATAGCTCCGGCCGAACATTACATCCTCCACCCTGCCCTCGACCAGCACTTCCATTTTTCTGTCTATAAAAGATAGATTGCGAGCCAGAGATATTTCCTGCTGGGCGCTCATCAATCGATCGTATCGCTGTTCGGCGACGTCATAAGGCACTGCCTCATCGAGCATACTCGCCGCGGGAGTCCCCTCTTCGCGGGAATAAACAAACGCTCCTACTTTATCAAATTTCACTCGTTGTATAAAGCTCAACAGATTTTCGAACGCGCTGTCGGTCTCCCCAGGGAAGCCCACTATAAACGTCGTTCGCAGCGCGATCTCCGGCATCTTTGCTCGCAGCGAATCAATCACGTTCATATATTCTTCCGAAAGGCCCCTGCGATTCATTGCACCAAGCACACCATCATCGGCATGCTGAAGCGGCAGATCAATATATTTTACTACCTTATCACATTCTGCAATCGCGTCAATCAGGCTCGGTGTCACCTTTGACGGATAGCAATACATCAGCCGGATCCAGTGAAGTTTCGGAATATTATTCAGTTTTCTCAGAAGACTCGCCAAAGCGTCGCGCTCGTCGAAATCCCGACCATATTGCGTCAAGTCCTGGCCGATCAGGATCAGTTCCCTGACCCCGTTGTCGGCAAGCCACTCAGCCTCCCGCAGGATCATATCTTCCGGTCGACTGCGATATTGTCCCCGAATATCGGGAATCGCGCAATATGTGCAGCGATTTGAGCAGCCATCCGAAATCTTCAGATACGCAGTCCACGGTGGGGTGGATTGCATACGCGCCTCAGGCTCGATCCACTTCGTCGGCGGCTCCCCAACACCATCAATCGACTTTCCCGACAGCGCGGATTCGATGGCGACCGCAAGTTTGCCAACGTGGTCGACGCCCATAACGACATCGGCATTTCCAAGTTCCGTTGGCACCGAAAAACCTGCGCCCTTAAAATCCGCTCCGAACTTTTGGGACAAGCAGCCGATGACTATTACCGCCTTGCAATCGCCGGAGCGTCTGTGCTCGAGTGCCTCACGGATTGTCTCCCCACTCTCCAATCTGGCGCTCTCCACAAAACCGCAGGTGTTGACTACTATAACATCCGCTAATGTATTATCGACTACAATTTCGTGCCCCGCAAGGGCGATTTCAGCGAGCGCCCCCTCCGAATCCACCAAATTCTTCGGACATCCAAGGCTTACCAGACTTACTTTTGCCATAAATATATTATCTAACGCGAGTGAACATACCCGCGACTACTCTTCTTCCTCATCATCATTAAGATCGGCGACCTCGGCGGGAGGCACGTCATCGTCGTCATCCGGTTCTTCCTCGAACGGCAGCCCGATTTTGCCTCCTAGAACAGCTTCCAGATCGGCCTTGGTGATTAGCACCTGCCTGGGTTTGGCTCCGTCCAACCCTCCGACAATCCCCGCCTCTTCCATCGCGTCCACGATTCGGGCCGCCCTCGTGTATCCGATTTTATACTTCCGCTGCAGCATCGATGTCGAACAGTAGCCCGTAGATACCACAAACCTGACGCTCGGCTCATAAAACTCATCGGCAAACGCTTCTTCATATTCTCCGCCGCCCGGCCCGCCTCCGCCTGAAACAGCCCCCGGTTGGATCGAATATATCGGCTTGCGCTGGTTTTTGAGAAACTCGCACACAGTTTCGATCTCGCGTTCCGAAATATAACAGCCCTGAACGCGCATCGGTTTGGCAGCGTCAATCGGCATAAACAACATATCTCCCCGCCCGATCAAGCGTTCTGCGCCCTTTTGATCCAGGATAGTCCTGCTGTCGTGCTGCGATGAGCAGGCGAACGCGACGCGCGATGAAATGTTCGCCTTAATCACCCCTGTAATAACGTCTACCGACGGCCGCTGAGTGGCAATCACACAGTGAATACCTGTGGCTCGGGCAAGCTGGGTAAGCCTTTGGATGGAAGCCTCGACCTCCGCCGCGGCCTGCATCATCAGGTCGCATAGTTCATCGACAACTACCACCATATACGGCATTTTTTCGGATTCAGTGACACGTTCGTTATATCCATCTATATTACGAACGCTGTTGCGCGAGAAAAGCTCGTAGCGTTTCTCCATCTCCTGCACCACCGCCCGAAACACGCTGGCCGCCTGTTTTACATCCTTCACAACCGGGCAGGCAAGATGCGGTATCCCCTCGAACAGGCTCAATTCGACCCTTTTAGGATCGATCAGCACCAGCTTAAGTTGATCCGGCGTAGCTCTGAAGAGCAAGCTCGCTATAAGCGTATTCAGCCCAACACTTTTTCCGGCATTTGTTGCGCCTCCCACAAGCATATGCGGCATCTTCGCCAGGTCTGCAACAATCGCATTCCCCGCCACGTCCTTACCGAGGGCAAAAGTTAGAATCGAGCTTGCTTGCACGAATGGATTGCTTTCGACAATCTCCCGTAACGCCACCATACCCCGGTTCTTGTTCGGAACCTCCACCCCGATAGCCGCTTTGCCAGGTATCGGAGCCTCGACGCGAACATCTATCGCTGCCAACTGCATCGCCAGGTTATCGGCCAACCCGACGATTTTGTTGACTTTAATCCCCGGCGCAAGCTGTATTTCGTAGCGAGCCACAGTAGGTCCACACGCGATCTCGACCACGTTCGCCTGCACCTTAAACTCCTCAAGGGTGCGCTCGATGATCTCTATATTGTTTTTCAGCTCGCTCTCGACCCTCGGCGGAGGAGGCGGAGGCTCCGACAGCAAGCTCGACGGCGGCAATTGAAACTCGCCGTGTTGCGGTACCTCTTCTGCATTCTCTCCATTTTTCGGCTGCCGAGCGGGCCTTGTAACCACCGGCAGGGTGATTTTGACCTCGCCGGGGTCCGGAGGTTCAGTTTGGGCCTCTTCGGTTTCGGTGAATATCGTCTCTAAGGTGCGCTTTCGTCCTTTTTCGCGCTTTTCCTGTTCCTTTAACTTGGCAGCCGATTTTTTATCACGGGTTTCCTGTCGGATCGCCGCACGCTCGGCGGCCCTTTCTGCGTTAGCTATCCAGTGGCCTCTGATCCAATCGATCAGGTTAGCCAGCGGCTGATTTATTATTATGATAACTCCGACCGCAGCTAGAGCTGTGAGAAGTATGTGACCAACCACCACTCCGCCGGCTCTGCGGGCCAATACCGCCACTACGTTGCCCACATATCCCCCGCCGGCGCTCACGACATCCCAAGGCACCCCTTTAACCAGCGACACCCCTCCGACAAACGCCAGAAACACCATGCTGCTCCCGACCAGGATGTTGCGTGGAATTATTTTGAGCGGCCCGACGATACAAAACGCACCGAACAGGCCGATTAGAAACGGTATAACATATGCCCCGATGCCAACGGCATTACGCATCAGTGGCGCCAGATGATGACCTAACGCGCCTGTGGAGTCCTCGGCACACAGTGAGATCAGTGTCGCCAGGCCAAAGACGATCAACAACACCCCAAAGATGTCGATTACAGGAATCAGAGGCTGGCTCTTACTGGCTGCCGACTTCCTTGTTTTCCTACCGGTTGTGGATGCCCGCGTCTTGCGCACCTCAAACGTACCTTTCCTGAGCTTTCGGCCTTCAATTTTGACGAAAGCCCAACGTATTATACTCAATGCGCTCGCACGTGGTCAATTAAAGGGGCGCAGAGGCACAGGACTGGCTCACTAAAACACAACCGCCACTCTTTTGGTGGAGAGGGTTAGCACACGTATCCCCTCTCCGGGGTGCGTTAAGGTTAGGCCCACTTGTTGGGTGAGGGCGAAAACCAAACTTCCACAACCCACTCGGTTTGCCTGGCTCACCCCCTCACCCCAGATTGTGCCTGCGTCGGAGGGGCAGAGTTGGCCAGCTTGCCCCCTCACCCCAGCCCTCTCCCTCAAAGGAGAGGGAGTAGCTGGTTCCCCGTCGTGGGGGAGAGGGGGCGGATCTACCAATGTCCAATGCAGTTATCTTCGCTAGAACCCAGTGAACAACTCGAGGAATAGCAGGTCGTTTTTGGGTTTGGGCAGGCCGGCGGTGGTCTCCATGTTCTTTTCGTAATCCAGCTCGACCCACATCCCCGGTCGAAGCGGCTTGATTATACCTACCGTGAACTGACGGGTCGGCCAGGTCAATTGGCTTGCAGTTCTGTTGTTCATACTACCGTTACTGAGTGCCGACCATCGCACATAGCCGCGGATCTTGTCCTTCGGCTGGTAGCCAAGGAGCACCTGATAGCCGGTGATTGTCAAGAAGCTGAACTTACCTTGATAGTACTCCGTTTGCAGGCAGAACGGGCCGCGCGCTACCGCAGCGTCGAGGCCGTATTTTTGGTGCTTACGTGATGTGCTTTGGCTTTGTATACCAAAAGCAGTATTCAAGACAGCTACATCCTCTTCCACCATCTTTCCGGATGCGCCTGATAGGTGAACCTGATAGTCGGGCTTGGTGATGCCGAACCTCACGGAGCCTGCCAGGGTGCCGGGATTGTTGGCCGGGTCGTCCTTGTCGACGATATGGGCAACGACCTTTGTGCTAGGCATCAACTGATTGACCGATGCGCCGGCGAAATCACCGATTTTTCTATTTTGCACGCGTTGATCGGTATACAGACTTCCACCGAAGTCAAACGAGCCGATTTTTTGAGTATACTGCGCTCCGACAATGCGGTCCTGAGTGAACGTCTCCGATATGATTCCGTATTGGCTTGTCTTTCGATTCGGATAGGTAGGAGTAAGCCCGAAGTTAAGCTGCCTGCCTTTTCCGATTCGCAGTCGCCCCTCCCCCGCCGGCAGATCGGCGTAAGCGCTCTCAAGATAGATTCGCGATTGCTCGGCTGTGTAACCAGTGACGGGGGGAGTCGGCTGGGGGACGCCTATCACTCGGTCGGTAAGCCAGGGATGATAGTAGACCTCCACATACCCGATAGCATCGGTTCCAAACTTTCCGACGGCAGACAACGACACGCGTTCAGCGACGAAGCGCGCAGAGCTGTCTGGGTTGGCATAAAACCGATTTTGCATGAAACCGTGTAGTTCCACGCTTTGCACGCCTTGAGCAAGCGCACATATCGCGAGCAAGCTCATCATTAACGACACAAAAAGTAACGTAGCCAGATGTTTTTTCAACCTTTCCCTCCATACGAAAACGCAATTGTTTTCAAGTTATCGTAACGGTAGAGATACCGATTTACGACTGCTGCCGGCGCGGCGCTAAATCTCTCTATTGTCCAGAACCCTTTGCGCAGAATCGATGCTCTGCAGTGTCTTCGGTTCGACCAGTTTGATCTGGGGAGTCAACCCCACAACGGCGTGTACTCTGTGCTTAATTAGCTCCTCAAGCTCGACAAGTCTGTGCATCTGGTCCGCGATAAAATCGCCGGACAACTCTACTTTCAGAGTCATCTGTTCAAGCCCAGCCTCGCGAGCGATGATAATCTGGTAGTGGGGTTTCACCTGTTCTATATCGTGAAGGATTGCTTCGATTTCCCCAGGATAGATATTAACCCCGCGCACGATAAACATGTCGTCGGTGCGCCTGCGTACTGGGGCGATTCTGGCGGTTGTTCGGCCGCATTTGCATTTGCCACGAATAATTCTGGTCACATCGCGGGTGCGGTAGCGCAGCATCGGCAGCCCCTCTTTGGTCAGAGTAGTGATGACCAACTCGCCTTCTTCACCATCGTTTAGCGTTTGCAGCGTGTCGGGATCGATAACTTCCACGAAAAAATGATCCTCATTTACGTGCAATCCGTCTCGTAGTTCGCACTCGCCCGCAATTCCCGGCCCCATAACAGCGCTGATGCCGTAGTTGTCCGTGGCGACAATGTTGAGCTTTGATTCGATCTCGGATCTGGTCTTGTCGGCCATCGGCTCTCCTCCGAACAAACCAACTCTCAGCCACAACCCGGCCGCCGATACTCCCAATTTTGACATCACCTCAGCGAGATATAAGGCGAAACCAGGGGTACTGACGAGGGTAGTGCTGCGGAAGTCCTGCATAATCTGCACTTGGCGTTCGGTGTTGCCGGACGAGACAGGAATCACCGACGCGCCCAACCTTTCCGCGCCGTAATGCATCCCAAATCCCCCCGTATACAGGCCATAATCGAACGCTATCTGCACCACATCATCTTTTGCAACCCCAGCCGCGCTAAGCACCCGAGCAGTCTGCTCGGCCCAGTGTTTCAAGTCATTGCGAGTGTAGCCGACCACGATGGGTTTAGCGGTGGCGGATGATGAGGAATGGATCCTCACTATCTCGCGAAGAGGGACCGCGAACATCTCGTATGGATAGCCATCCCGCAAATCGTCTTTGGTGGTGAACGGCAGTTTTTGGATGTCGCTCAGGGATAACACATCCTCCGGCGCAACGCTCAGGCGTTCAAATTTTTTGTGGTAGAACGGCACATTGCGATACGCCCGATTGACCGTGGCCTGCAGCAGCTCGAGCTGAAGCTGCTCCATCTCCGAACGTTCCATTGTTTCGTATTTACGATTCCAAATCGGCATCTGCTTCCCCTACTCCACCATTTGTTTGTAGCCTTTTCCGAGATATGCACGCTGAATCTCCGGATTTTTGGAGAGTTCCGATGCGGTGCCTTCCATCACAACACGGCCGGTTTCCAACACATAAGCCCGCTTCGCCACTGCAAGCGCCGCTTTCACATTTTGCTCAACCACAAGCACGGTAGTGCCCTCTTGTTTACAAAGCCCGGCGATTATTTTGAACATCTCTTTCACTACCAGCGGCGCAAGGCCCATAGATGGTTCGTCCAAAAGCAGCATCTTCGGCCTTGCCATAAGCGCCCTTCCAAGAGCCAGCATCTGCTGCTCGCCGCCG